>VFQN01000083.1_pt1 | contig 218443 bp, 208 predicted proteins | sample 3512371 | NCBI WGS metagenome assembly VFQN01 (sample SAMN10412370, study PRJNA504923) | tailings metagenome | isolation source: Replicate 2 from Balatoc abandoned mine | place: Philippines: Itogon, Benguet | collected 2017-08-28
GGCCCTTGTTGTTGCGGCCGCCGGTCTTGCGCTTGCCTTCGGTCAGCGCCTTGACAGGCTTGCCCTTGTAGAGCCCCGACTTGTCGACCAGAATCAGGCCTCGGCGGGCGGGACTGGTCGGCTTGTAGTTCTTGAGTGCCATTGTTCGTTTCCTGTCCCTTGGCCTCAGATACCGCTGGTGATGTCGATCATCTCACCCTCGGCGAGGGTGACGATGGCCTTCTTCACGTCGGAACGCTGGTAGGCCTTGCCCTTCCAACGCTTGGTCTTGCCCTTCTGGACCAAGGTGTTCACGGCGACGACCTTCTTGTCGTAGATCGCCTCGATCGCTTCCTTGATCTGCGGCTTGGTCGCATCCTTGGCGACCTTGAAGACCACGGCGTTCTGTTCCGACGCGAGGGTCGACTTCTCGGTGATGTGCGGCGCGATGATCACATCGTAGTGACGCGCGTCCACGGTCTGCTTCTTAGCCATTGAAGCGCGCCTCCAGCTTTTCGACAGCGGCCTTGGTCAGCACCAGCGTGTCGTGGTTGAGGATGTCGTAGACATTGGCGCCGATCGCCGGGAGCACGTTGATGCCCGGGAGGTTGCCGGCGGCCTTCTTGAAGCCCGCGTCGACCTGCTCGCCGTCGATCACCAACACCTTGCCGGTCAGACCGGCCTTGGTGAGGTGGCCCTTCAGCGCCTTGGTCTTGGCGTCCTTCAGCTCGAGGCTGTCGACGACGACCAGACCGCTCTTGGCCTTGGTCGAAAGCGCCATCTTGAGACCGAGCGCACGGATCTTCTTGTTGAGCGACTGCTCGAAGTCACGCTTGCGCGCGCCGTGAGCCTTACCGCCGCCGATGAAGATCGGGGCCGCACGGTCGCCGTGACGGGCGGTGCCGCCACCCTTCTGGCGGCCGAACTTCTTGCCGGTGCGGGCCACGTCCGAACGCTCGCGCGTCGGGCGGGCGGTGCCGCGGCGGTTCTCGAGTTGCCAGGTCACCACGCGGTGCAGGATGTCGGCGCGCGGCTCGATGCCGAACACGTCATCCGACAGTTCGATATCGCCCGAGGCCTTGCCCTCGATGTTCTGAACCTTGATTTTCATGGCTCAGCCTTCCTTGTTTTCTTCGGTGGCCGGCGCGTCGGTTTCAACGGCTTCGGTCACGATGGCTTCTTCGGCCGCGGCTTCGACCGCCGAGGGGGTCTCGTCAGCCACGGGGGCCTTCTTCTCGAGGATCGCGCCCGGGAACGGCAGGCCCTCGGGGGCCGGCAGCTTCACCGCATCGCGGACGAGCAGCCAGCCGTTCTTCGCGCCCGGGACCGAGCCCTTGACGAAGAGAAGGCCGCGCTCGGCATCGGTGCGGACGATTTCGAGGTTCTGCTGGGTGCGCTGACGGTCGCCCATGTGGCCGGCCATCTTCTTGCCCTTGAACACGCGGCCCGGATCCTGGCGGTTACCGGTCGAACCGTGGGCACGGTGCGAGATCGAGACACCGTGGGTGGCGCGCATACCGCCGAAACCCCAGCGCTTCATGGCGCCCGCAAAGCCCTTGCCCTGCGTGTGACCGGTGATGTCGACCATCTGGCCGGCAATGAAATGCTCGGCGCTGATCGTGGCGCCGACCGGGACCAGCGCATCGGCGCTGTCGACGCGGAATTCGGCGACCTGCTTCTTCAGGCCGACGTCGGCCTTGGCGAATTGCTCACGCTGCGGCTTGGCAACGTTCTTGTGCTTGGCTTCGCCCGCGCCGAGCTGGACCGCGAAATAGCCATCGCGGTCGGCGGTGCGGTGCGAGACCACCTGGCAATCTTCCAGCGCGAGAACGGTCACGGGCACGTGCCGTCCATCCTCCTGGAAGAGGCGGGTCATCCCGACTTTCTTTGCGATAACGCCGGTGCGCATCGTCAGTTCACTCCTCGACAGAGGCACCTTGCAGACCATCCGCAAGGTGCGTGTGAGACCGCGACACCGAAATGGCATCGCGGCCCCGTTCAGCCCGAATTTTGATGCATCGCCCCGTCCGGGCTGAGTGCTCCTGCTGGCCGGGTGGCCTCGGGAGCGAGACGGGGGACGCAGCCCGGAGAGGTTCTCCGGCGGTATCCACCCTATCGTCAGGCGGAGCCATCAGGGCTCCAACGATAGAGGCCCCTCACCTGAGCGAGGGGCATTTCGGCTAGCCTCAGGCCAGCTTGATCTCGACGTTCACGCCGGCAGCCAAATCGAGCTTCATCAGAGCGTCGACCGTCTGGGCGTTGGGCTGCACGATGTCGAGCAGCCGCTTGTAGGTGCGCACCTCGAACTGCTCGCGCGACTTCTTGTCGACGTGCGGGCCGCGGTTCACGGTGAACTTCTCGATACGCGTCGGCAGCGGAATGGGGCCACGAATAAGAGCGCCGGTGCGGCGGGCCGTATCTGCGATCTCGCCAGTGGCCTGGTCGAGAACGCGGTGGTCGAACGCCTTGAGGCGAATACGGATATTCTGAGCTTCCATGTCCTACTACCGATGCGAAAGAGCCAAGGAGCCGCCGGTTGCCCGGCATTTCCCAAAAACAAAGACCGCCCCGCGTGCATCCGGTTTCCCGTGAGCGGGCGGCCTTCCTCAAAACTCGTGACAGACGGGACGAATCTCGTCTGCGGATGCGCGCCTATACGGGGAGCGCCCCCTTCTGGCAAGGGCCAACGGACAGGAAATTACATGACCGTGAAACGACCGTAATTCCGGGCCGCGAAGGCGCCCTGCCCTCACACAAAAAGGCCCGGCAGCTCCTGGGAGCGCCGGGCCTCTTCGTGTTCAGTTTCGCCCCTTAACGGAGCAGCACCTTACTTGGTGATCTTGGCGACGACGCCCGAACCCACGGTGCGGCCACCTTCGCGGATCGCGAAGCGCAGACCTTCGTCCATGGCGATCGGAGCGATCAGCTTGACGCCGATGGTCACGTTGTCGCCCGGCATCACCATTTCGGTGCCTTCGGGAAGGATCACTTCGCCGGTCACGTCGGTGGTGCGGAAGTAGAACTGCGGACGGTAGTTGGCGAAGAACGGCGTGTGACGGCCACCTTCGTCCTTCGACAGCACGTAGACCTCGGCCGAGAACTCGGTGTGCGGGGTCACGGTGCCCGGCTTGGCGAGAACCTGGCCGCGCTCGACTTCTTCACGGGCGACGCCGCGGATCAGGGCACCGACGTTGTCGCCGGCTTCACCGCGATCGAGCAGCTTGCGGAACATTTCCACGCCGGTGACGGTGGTCTTGCGGGTGTCCTTGATGCCGACGATCTCGACTTCGTCACCCACGTTCACGACGCCGGTTTCGATACGGCCGGTCACCACGGTGCCGCGGCCCGAGATCGAGAACACGTCTTCGATCGGCATGAGGAAGCTCTTGTCGATCGGACGATCGGGCTGCGGGATGTACTGGTCGACGGCTTCGATGAGCGCGATGACCGAGTCCTTGCCGATGTTGTCGTCACGGCCTTCGAGAGCGGCCAGAGCCGAACCCTTGACGATCGGAATGTTGTCGCCGTCGAAGTCGTACGACGAGAGGAGCTCGCGCACTTCGAGTTCGACGAGCTCGAGGATTTCCTCGTCGTCGACCTGGTCGACCTTGTTCATGTACACGACCAGCGCCGGCACGCCGACCTGACGGGCGAGCAGGATGTGCTCACGGGTCTGGGGCATCGGGCCGTCGGCGGCGTTCACGACCAGGATCGCGCCGTCCATCTGGGCGGCACCGGTGATCATGTTCTTCACGTAGTCGGCGTGGCCCGGGCAGTCGACGTGCGCGTAGTGACGGGCAGCCGATTCGTACTCGACGTGCGCGGTCGAGATGGTGATGCCGCGCTCGCGCTCTTCCGGAGCCTTGTCGATGTTGGCGAAGTCGACGGCGCTGCCGCCGTAGGTTTCAGCCATCACCTTGGTGATCGCCGCGGTCAGCGTGGTCTTGCCATGGTCGACGTGACCGATGGTGCCGATGTTGCAGTGCGGCTTGTTCCGCTGGAATTTTTCCTTGGCCATTTCTCTGGTGTACCTTCTTGAATGAAATGATGTGTTCGCGGGAGAACGGCAGCGCCCGCAGAATCAGGCGCCGCCCCTAGACTGCCGAAGCAGCTTAGGCAAGTTTCTCCTTGACCTCGGCTGCGACGTTGGCCGGAACCTCGTCATAGTGCGAGAACTGCATGGTGTACTGCGCACGCCCTTGGGTGAACGAACGCAGCTCGTTGACGTAGCCGAACATGTTGGCGAGCGGCACGAAGGCCTCGACCGCCTGGGCATTGCCCCGGGTGTCGGTGCCCTGGATCTGGCCGCGCCGCGAGTTAAGGTCGCCGATGACGTCACCGAGGTAATCATCGGGGGTCACCACTTCAACCTTCATGATCGGCTCGAGCAGCTTGATGCCGGCCTTCTGGGCGACTTCCCGCATGGCACCGCGGGCGGCGATTTCGAACGCGATCGCGCTCGAGTCGACGTCGTGGTAGGCACCATCGGTCAGCCTGATCGAGAAGTCGATGATCGGGAAGCCCACGAGGTGGCCGCTTTCGGCCTGCTCGCGGAAGCCCTTCTCGATCGCCGGGATGTATTCGCGCGGAATGTTCCCGCCCTTGATCTGGTCCTCGAAGATCACGCCTTGGCCGCGCTCACCCGGGGTGACCGTGACCTTCACGCGGCCGAACTGGCCCGAGCCGCCCGACTGCTTCTTGTGGGTGTAATCGACTTCGACCTCGCGGGCGAGGTATTCGCGGTAAGCCACCTGCGGCGCGCCGACATTGGCCTCGACCTTGAACTCGCGACGCATGCGGTCGACGATGATGTCGAGGTGGAGTTCGCCCATGCCCTTGATGATCGTCTGACCGCTTTCGTGGTCGGTCGACACGCGGAACGAGGGGTCTTCCTGCGCCAGGCGGTTGAGGGCGATGCCCATCTTTTCCTGGTCAGCCTTGGTCTTGGGTTCCACCGAAAGCTCGATGACCGGCTCGGGGAATTCCATGCGCTCGAGGATGATCGGCTTGGACGCGTCGCACAGGGTGTCCCCGGTGGTCGTGTCCTTCATGCCGGCCAGCGCCACGATGTCGCCCGCGAACGCCTCATCGATGTCCTCGCGGTTGTTCGAGTGCATCAGCAGCATGCGGCCGATCTTTTCCTTCTTGTCCTTAACCGAGTTCAGGACCTGGCCCTTGGTGAGCTTGCCCGAATAGATGCGGGTGAAGGTCAGCGAGCCGACGAAGGGGTCGTTCATGATCTTGAACGCGAGCGCAGCGAAAGGCGCATCGTCGCTCGAGGGACGCTCGTCTTCCTGCTCGCTGTCGGGCAGCACGCCCTTGATCGGCGGAATGTCGAGCGGCGACGGCATGTAGTCGACCACCGCGTCGAGAAGGGGCTGGACGCCCTTGTTCTTGAACGCCGAACCGCAGGTCACCGGCACGAAGGCGCGCGCGATGGTGCCCTGACGGATCAGCTTCTTGATCGTCGGGACATCGGGCTCGTTGCCTTCGAGGTAGGCTTCCATGATCTCGTCGTCCTGCTCGACGACGAGCTCGATCAGACGCTCGCGGTACTCGGCAGCCTTGTCGGCGAGGTCAGCGGGGATCTCGATGAACTCGTACTTCGCGCCGAGGCTTTCGTCCTTCCAGACGATGCCGCGGTTGTTGACGAGGTCGACCACGCCCTGAAGCTGGCTCTCGGCCCCGATCGGGAGATAGAGCACGAGCGGCTTGGCGCCGAGGCGGTCGATGATCGACTGGACGCAATAGTAGAAATCGGCGCCGGTGCGGTCGAGCTTGTTGATGAAGCACATCCGGGGCACGCCGTACTTGTCGGCCTGGCGCCACACGGTTTCCGACTGCGGCTCCACGCCGGCCACGCCGTCGAACACGGCCACGGCACCGTCGAGCACGCGCAGCGAACGTTCGACTTCGATGGTGAAGTCGACGTGGCCGGGGGTGTCGATGATGTTGATGCGGTGCTTCGGCTGGTTCGCGCGCAGCGCCTCGGGATCGCTCATCGGATCCATGGAGCTGTCTTCGGCGGTCCAGAAAGTCGTGGTCGCGGCCGAGGTGATCGTGATCCCGCGCTCCTGCTCCTGCTCCATCCAGTCCATCGTCGCGGCACCATCGTGCACTTCGCCGATCTTGTAGGACTTGCCGGTGTAGTAGAGAATGCGCTCGGTCGTGGTGGTCTTGCCGGCATCGATGTGCGCCATGATGCCGATATTGCGATAGCGCTCCAGCGGATACTCGCGGGCCATATCAGGTTCCTTGATCGTGAGGGGGCCGCCGGGTCGCGGTCAGGGCCCCATATAGGGAGAATTGTGACAGCCGGAAGACCCTGCCTCCCGGCTGCCCACAATCCGCGAGATTACCAGCGGTAGTGCGAGAAGGCGCGGTTCGCGTCCGCCATGCGGTGCGTGTCCTCGCGCTTCTTCACGGCGTTGCCGCGGTTGTTGGCCGCATCGAGCAGCTCGCCCGAAAGCCGCGCGGCCATCGTGGTTTCCGGACGCCCGCGCGCAGCCGTGATCAGCCAGCGGATCGCGAGAGCCTGGGCACGCTCGGGACGAACCTCGACCGGCACCTGGTAGGTCGCACCACCGACACGGCGGCTGCGCACCTCGACCTGCGGCTTCACGTTGTTCAGCGCATCGTGGAACAGCTGGATGGGATCGGCCTTCGCCTTGGCTTCGACCGTGGCGAGCGCGCCATAGACGATCTTCTCGGCAACGGCCTTCTTACCGTCGAGCATGAGGTTGTTCATGAACTTCGACAGGATCTGATCCCCGTACTGGGGATCGGGCAGGATGACCCGCTTTTCGGGACGACGACGACGTGACATGTTTTTGAACTCCTTCGGAGTGCGGCGAACCATCCGGTTCGCCTTGCGGCTCCGGCCCACTCCCCCTCCCGACCACCCAGATGCTATCCCGTAGGATGCTCGGGAGGGCGAGCGGTCCGGAGCCGGACCTGCCGCTGTTGAAACCTTACTTCGGACGCTTGGCGCCGTACTTCGAGCGCGACTGCTTGCGGTCCTTCACGCCCTGCGTGTCGAGCACGCCGCGAAGGACGTGGTAGCGCACGCCCGGAAGGTCGCGCACACGGCCGCCGCGGATGAGCACCACCGAGTGCTCCTGCAGGTTGTGGCCTTCGCCCGGGATGTAGGAGATGACCTCGCGCTGGTTGGTCAGGCGGACCTTGGCCACCTTGCGCAGCGCCGAGTTCGGCTTCTTCGGGGTCGTCGTGTAGACGCGGGTGCAGACGCCGCGCTTCTGCGGGTTCTGCTCCATCGCAGGGACCTTGGACTTGGCCTTCTGCGGAACGCGGCCCTTGCGGACCAGCTGGTTGATCGTCGGCATTAGATTCTCACTTCACCGGATGGGGGTGACACGGGAAACCGACGATGGAGGAAGAGAGTTGCCCGCTCGTTTCGTCACCTCGGCGAAAACCGGGGCCCGGAACCTCGAGCGATGCGCCCGAGGCATGAGATCCCCGCATTTGCGGGAATGACGACGAGGCCGAAACGCTCCACCCACATGATCAGGCCCTTCGGCCACCGGGTTACTTTGACGGCTGCCCCTCTTCGAAGGACCCACCGCCAATGTTCAGCTCGCTCCGAGGGGTTGCCCCGGAAAGATGGGCGCCCTTAGGCGGGTTTGGGGCAAGGGTCAAGGGACGGCGTCACAACTACTGGCGCATCGCCCTGGCCGATGCCATCCGACCTGCTCGCTGGCCGGTGAAGGCGAGGTCGGAAGCGACCTGCATGAAATACCCCGTCAACCGTTCGGACGCCAGCGGGGTCAGGCACAGGAAAACCCGCCGCTTGTCGGTCGGATCCGGATCGCGTGTGAGATAGCCACGCTCCTCCATCACCTTGATGTAGCGCAGCGCAGTCGTCTCCGGAACGCCGCTGCCGTAACACACCGAAGACACGGAAATCCGCTGCCGGCGCAGCGCCGCCCTGAACAGATCGAGCAGCATCGTCCACGACGGATCGAAGAAGAGATCGGGCTCGAAGAATTTCAAGCGCTGCCGACGCGACGCGATCACCGCTTCGACCACATGGAGAATATCGCCCTCACCGTACTGCGGCGAAGGCACGACCGGTGCAACCCGGCCGATACCCGCTTGGCTGGCTTGATCCTGCTCAACCAGCGGCTGACCGATGTCGCGAAACCCGCAGCGCTGTTCGTCGACGTTGTCAGGCGAGCCCTCGCCAGCCGTCAGAGACGCGATGGCATTCTCGAGCAATTCGAGCCGCTTCCGTATGTTCTTGGTGTCGCCGGTCATGACAGCGCAGTTACAGTTCCACTGCGGAATTTTCCTGTCCCCCAGTCGGGTTACGTAACCTAAAATAATCAATCCCACCTCGAATTCTGCTAGCAATTTAATTTGTTAGTAATGGTCGACTAAATTGCCTTGGAGGCCGAGGCAGGGAATTTATGCCGAACGTCATCCACGATTCAGACATCTTCCGGAATATATCGAATGCGGCTCAAGTTTCGGAAGTAATACATGCCTTGTATGCGTCCTGTTTGCTAATCGGCGGGGACAAGCTCAGCTATCATCCCGAAACAATGTTCGAAGGTGTGACATCTGCACATTCGAACGTGTTTGCCATGGGTTTCCCGAAAGAATGGACGGAGTTCTACTTGGCCGGAGGCGGCAAGGCCTTCGATCCTGTTCCAGAAATCGTCATGCAGGCTGGCCGGGTGATGACATGGCGCGAGGCTCTCTGTCAGTTAACGCTGACTGACGGCGAAAGGGACTGGTTTAAGCGAGCCGAGGAGCACGGGCTGCTCAATGGGCTGGGCTTCCCGCTTTGGGGGCCGAGAAGCCAGAACGCCTTCGTCGCGATCGGCTTTCCCGGGAACGATGTCGATGTGAGGCCGGAAGTCATCCGTGCCGAGCATATGCTGCTGCATGCGGGGCACGTGAAGATCGTCGAACTCTCGGCCGGACAACCGGAGTCGGCGGTCCTTTCGCAGCGCGAGCGCGAGGTCCTGACGTGGATTGCCAAAGGCAAGAGCAACACGGACATCGCCACGATCCTTTCGATCTCTCCGGAGACGGTCGCGACATACAAGCGGCGCATCTATGCCAAGCTTGAGTGCCACGACCGGATCGGAGCGGTGGTCAAGGCGCTGAAACTTCGGTTGATCAGCCTGTGAAGGTCCGCCCGCGCGGCGCTGCCTAGGCGCCGAGGAACGCCACCAGCGCGCGCACCTTCTTGCTTCGCCACTGCGGCGGGGGGGCGAGCAGCCAATAGGCGCGGGTGGCCGGCTCCGGGGGCTCGAGCGCGGTGAGTTGCCCGCGCGCGATCGCTCCTTCGGCGAGCGCCAGCGGGAGAATGGTGCGCCCCATCCCCGCCAGCGCCGAGGCGAGCGCCTGGCCGGGAGAGCCGGCGCGGATGCAGGGGTTGAGCCCCTCCGGCAATGCCACGCCCGGCCAGTCGATCCACGCATCGCGGTGCTCGGGCGCAGCAACCTGCACGCGCATCGCCGGGGCCAGCTGGACGCCCTGCAGCTCGCCCGGCCCGTCGACAAGCCGGATCGCGAGATCGAGGTTCGCCTCGGTGAAATCGGCATGCTCGTCGGGGGCGAGGATGTATTGCACGCCGGGGGTCCCGGCCTGGAACACGGCGAGGCGGGGGGCGAGCCACTCGGCGTAGAACTCGCGCGGGACGGCGATGGTGTAGCGGTCGGAGGCCTGTCCGGCCTGCATCGCGGCGACGCTCTCCTCGAAGCGGAGGAAGCCCTCGCGCAGGGGATCGAGCCCCGCCTCGCCCTCGGGCGTCAGTTCGAGGCCCTTGGAGGTGCGGCGGAACAGGACGACGCCGAGCACGTCCTCTAGCGCGCGGATCTGCTGGCCCACCGCGGCGGGGGTAACGGCGAGCTCGTCCGCGGCCCGGGTGAAGGAGAGGTGCCGCGCGGCGGCGTCGAACACGCGCAGGGCGTTGAGAGGGAGGTGCGTGCGCTTCACGCATCGCCGATTAGGGCGCGGCGCGGCTCACCGCAAGGGTCAGCGGGGCGAGCGCCCCTCGGCCGTCTCGGGCGCGGCGAGCGGGAAGAAGGGGATGCGCACCTCCGCGGGCGAACCGTCGGCGCGCTCAAAGGTGTAGAAGCCCTCCATCGATCCGAACGGCGTCGTCAGCGGGCAGCCCGAGACATAGTCGTGGCTCTGCCCCGGGGTCAGCAGCGGCTGTTCGCCGACCACGCCCTCCCCGTCGACATGGTTCACCATGCCGCGCCCGTCGGTGATCCGCCAGTGCCGGGTGCGCAGGCGCAGCGCCTCGTGCGAGCCGTTCTCGATGCGGATGTGATAGACCCAGAACCACTTGCCCGCCTCCGGATGCGACTGCTCCGGCAGGTAGTTGACGGCGACCCTGACGGTGACCCCGTCGGTGGTGGCGGCATGCTGGAAGAATTCTTTCATGTCGCCTCCGAAACTAGCGATTCTTTATGCGCCCACAAGACCCCCAACGCGCTTAACCACGGGTGTATCCCGGCAGGTCCGCCGATTTGCGATGGGCGCGCCGGGGCGTTCGGCCTATGCGTTGTCCGGGCAGGAGGAGACGCATGGCGATGAGGATGGAGACGACCGGGCAGCTCTCGCGGCGCGGGGCACTGCGGGCGGCCGGCACAGGCCTGGTCGCCGGCTGGCTCGGGGCCTGCGCCCCGCGGGTGCTGACCGGCCCTTCCGCCCCTGCCCTCGCCCCGCCGGTCGACCCGCAGGCGCCGGCCACGCCCGATCTTGTCGACCTTGTGCGCGTCGATCCGCGCCTCAGGCTCGACATCCGCTATGCGACGCCGGCCAACTTCATGGGCCGGGTGCTCTACCCGGTCGCCCGCGCGGTGGCGCAGCGGCCCGTTGCCGAGGCCCTGTCCCGCGTCCAGACCCGCGCCGAGGCGGCGGGCTACGGCCTCCTCGTCTTCGACGCCTACCGCCCCTGGCGCATCACGAAAGCGATGTGGGACCAGACCCCGCCCGACAAGCGCGAGTTCGTCGCCGACCCGCGCACCGGATCGCGCCACAACCGCGGCTGCTCGATCGACCTCTCGCTGCACCGGGGGGGCGTAGAGGTCACCATGCCCAGCCCCTACGACGACTTTACCCCCGCCGCCTACCGCTCCAACACCGCCGCCCCGCCCGAGGCGCTGCGCCTCAGCCGGATGCTGGAGGAGTGGATGGTCGCCGAGGGCTTCGTGCCCCTCCCCAATGAGTGGTGGCATTACGACTGGGCCGAATGGCGGCGCTATCCTGTGATGGATGTGCCGCTGGAGGAGGTGACGGCGGGGTGACCACGGGATGTGTCGCGGTGTGGATCGTGGACCGCCTAGGCCGTCCGCAGTGCCAAACCGCTATTCAGCCGGTCACGATGTTGCCGTTCATTCCCTCGCCAGCCAGGCCTCCCGCTCACTCCCCCGCAGCGGCCATCTGAGCGGGCGGCGCGTCGGCCGGGTTGTGCTTGGCGAGAAAGCCCTCGAGCGCCTCGAACCAGGCCTGCGCGCTCTCGGGCTTGGAGAAGGAGTGGCCCTCGCCCTTGATCACCAGCGTCTGCGGCGGGACCGGGGCGGTGCGGGCGGCTTTCTCGAAGATGTTGTACTGGCTCAGCGGCACGCGCTGGTCCTTGGTGCCATGTGCGAGCAGCACCGGGCGCGAAAGCTGGCCGGCGGTCCGATAGGCCGAAACCGCGTCGAGATTCGCGGTTCCGTCCTCGCCGCGCACCCGCGCCGACCACCACTTGTTGACCCGCTCGGTGAGATAGCGGCGGTCGTAGCGGAGCAGCTTCGCCCAGTCTGTCACCCCGGCCCAACTGGCCGCGCAGCGATACCGCTCGGGATTGCGCAGCACCGCCCACAGCGCCGCATAGCCGCCGTATGATCCGCCCACCACGCAGACCCGTGCCGGATCGGCGATACCTTCCTTCACGGCCCAGTCCATCGCGTCGTCGATGTCGTCCTGCATCGCGCGCCCGATCTGGCCCTCGCCCTTCTCGAAGAAGTCCCCGCCATAGCCGCCCGAGCCGCGGAAATTGGGCTGGAGCACGGCATAGCCGCGATTGGCGAGGAGCTGCACCTCATCGTTGTATTCGAGCTTGTCGCGGATGCCGTAAGGGCCGCCGTGAGGCATGAGGATCAGCGGCAGCCCCTTCGCCGCGCGCCCGCGCGGGAGGGTCAGGTAGCCGCGGATCACCGTCCCGTCGCGGGCGGTGTACTGGATCGGCTTTGGCTGCGCGAGCGCCTGAAAATCGACGTCGGGGCGATATTGCGAGATCTCCTTGAGGCTCTTGGCCACGGGATCGAACAGGTAGAGCACCCCGGGGTCGCTCTCGTTGCCGGCATAGACCAGCATTTTCGCATTGTTCTCCGCACGGCTGACCACCCATACCTCGGTGTCGCCGAGCGCCTTCTGCAGCGCGCGGTGTTCCTTGGCGATGGCGGGATCGAACCAGTGCACCTCGTCGCGATCGGCGGTGTAAAAGGCGGCAAAGGGCTTGCCCTGCTTCAGGGTCACGCTGTCGATGTCCCATTCGGGATGCTCGTAGATCGTCTCGACCGCCTCGCGCCGGGCGAAGTTGAAGCGCCTGAGGCCCACGCGTCCGTTCTCGCCGGCGGACAGGACATAACCCTCGTCCGAGCCGCCGATCACCTGGAGCGCGTCCCAGTAGCCCTCCTTGTCGTCCTCCTTCATCCGCGCGATCAGCGCAAGCTCGCTGGCGCCGTCGGGGCGGTAGTAAACGTTGAGCTTGCCCCTGTTCCAGCCGGTGCCCATCCGCACCACGCCCTTGTCGTCGGCGACCCAGTTCCACACGCCCTCGCGCGGGGACTGGACGGTGGTGATCTTGCCGCGAGGGGCAAGGTCATGGCGCATCACCGAGGGGTAGTCGTAGATCGACTTCTGGATCGAGACGAGGATGTAGGACCCGTCCTCGGCGATGTGGATGACGTTGTCGCCCTCGACCACTTCCTCGAAACGGCTGAACAGGCGTGTCAGCTCGCCGGTGCCGATCTCGACCAGGATCATGCGGGTGAAGCGCACCTCCTCGCCGAAGAAGGAGCCGGGGGTGGAGACCGAGAGCAGCAGCTTGTCGTCGGTGACCCAGCGGTACCACTCGAGCTCGTCGGCAGGGTCGGTCGCCCAGCCGCGCACGACCTGGCCCGAGGCGATGTCGGTGACGATCAGCTGCACCGCATCCGCCCCCTGGCGCACGAAGGAGAAGAGGCCGCCACCGGGCGAGAGCCTGGTGTCCCAGAAGGACGGGCGGCCCGCGAACTTGCTGGCGGGGATGAACGGCGGCGGGGCCTCGCGCTCGGCTGGCGCGGCGGCGGGCGCCGGCGCGGCCTCCTGGGCGCCTGCCGTGACGGCGGCCGACACGAGCCCTGCGGCGAGCATCGCCCGCACAAAAAGTCCGCTATTGCCCCGCACGCGCCCCTGCCCCTGTGTCAGCCCCTGATTCGCCAAGCCTATGATTTCGGCTGCCAAAGGCAAGGGGCTTGCGCCGGGTCGGCAGATCATCCGCGGCTGAGCAGCTCCTCGATCTGCCCGAGGCGTTCCTTGCCGAAGAACATCTCGCCCTGCCCCCTGGGGCCGACGAACATGGTCGGGATGCCGAAGGCGCCGCGTGCAACCACCGCGTCGGTGTTGGCGGCAAGTCCCTGCTTCACTTCGTCCGTCTGGGCGCGGGCAAAGAGATCGGCGGCATCGAACCCGGCCGCGCTGACCGCCGCACCCACCGCCTCGGGAGAGGAAATGTCCAGCCCCTCCTCCCAGATCGGGCGCAGCAGGCTCTCGGCGAACTGCACCCCGCGCCCGTCCTGGTCGGCGGCATAGAGCATTCGCTGGAGCAGGATCGAATTGAACGGGAACTGCGGGTGCATCCGGTAGCGGGTGAGGCCGTGCTTCGCGATGAACCGCTCCATCTCCAGCATCGCGTATTCGTTCTTGCCCTTTACGTCCCTGTCGCGGATCATCGGCGGGGCATTGCCGGTAAGCTTGTGCATCCCGCCGAGGAACACCGGCACGACGTCGAGCTCCGCCTCGTAGCGGCTGACGAGCTCGCGCAGCGGCCACCAGATCAGGTAGGCGTTGGGCGAGACGAAATCGAAGACGAGTTCAACGCGGTTTGCCATTGCTTGCGCTCCCTAGATGCCCGCGGCGGCGAGCGCCTGATCCATGTCCTCGAACAGGTCGTCGACGTCCTCGAGGCCCACGTTGATGCGCAGCAGACCCTCGGTCACGCCCATCTCGGCGCGGGCTTCTTCGGTGAGGCCGGCGTGGGTGGTCGAGGCCGGGTGGCACATCAGCGAGCGGGCGTCGCCGATATTGTTCGAGATGTCGATCAGTTGAAGCGCGTCGAGGATCGCGAAGGCGCGCGCGCGGCTGCCCACATCGAAGGCGAAGATCGGCCCCGTTGCGTCCATCTGCGCCAGCGCGAGGTTGTGGCGCGGGTGGCTCGGGAGGCCCGGGTGGAGCAAGTGCCCGCCCGCCTTCGTCACCCGCGGTTCGAGGAATTCGCCCAGCGCCACGGCGCTGCGGCTCTGCTCGAAGGCGCGCAAGGGGAGCGTCTCCAGCCCTTTCATCACCACCCAGGCGTTGAAGGCCGAGAGCGTCGGGCCGGTGTTGCGCTGGAAGGGCATCAGCACCTCGTCGATCCACTGGCGACTGGCGCAGATCGCACCCGCGAGTACGCGGCCCTGCCCGTCCATGAGCTTGGTCGCGGAATAGGCAACCACGTCGGCGCCGAATTCCATCGGGCGCTGGAGCACCGGCGAGGCGAAGGCGTTGTCGACCACGGTGGTGATCCCGTGCGCCTTCGCCAGCCCGCAGACGTAGGCGAGATCGACGATGTCGAGCGTCGGGTTGGCCGGAGTCTCGAAGAAGAACACCTTGGTCTCGGGCCGGATCGCGGCCTCCCAGGCGGCATTGTCGGCGCTGTCAATGACGGTCGTGGCGATGCCGAACCTGGGCAGCAGGGTATCGACCAGCCAGCGGCAGCTCCCGAAGGCGGCGCGCGCGGCGACGACATGATCGCCGGCGGACAGCTGGCACAGAAGCGCCGCGGTCATCGCCGCCATGCCGCTCGCCTGCGCGCGGCAGGCCTCGGCCCCCTCGATCAGGGCGATGCGTTCCTCGAGCATCGCGACCGTCGGGTTCTGGAGGCGCGAATAGGTCATCCCCACCGCCTCGCCCGCAAAGCGGTCGGCGACGGTCTGGGCGTCGTCGTAGGTGTAGCCCGAGGTGAGGAACAGCGCCTCGCTGGTCTCGCCGTGTTCGGAGCGCCAGGTGCCGCCGCGCAGCGCCCTTGTTGCGGGGCGCCAGCGCGCGGTGGCGGCGCGGTCCATGCCGGTGGTCTTCTTCATGGGGCGCGTCTCTAGGACGCCAGCAGCCCGCCCGCAAGCAGGCCTTCGCGCGCCGTATCCGCGTGGCCGAGCGACGAGAGCATCAGCGTGCCCTCGATCACCGTCAGCAGCAGCCGGGCGCCGCCCGCGGGATCGGGATCGCCCGCGGGCATGTTGCCTTCGAGCCAGACGAGCAGCTCGTTCACCATGCCCCGCGCCGCCGTGCGGAAGCCGGGCAGATCGCGCGCGGCGCCGCCGACGATCTCCCACCACAGCTGCATGAAGGGCTGCGCCTCGGGCGCGGCGTTCTGCTCGAGGATCCGCGCCAGCAGCGCGGCGCGCGTGGCGGGGCGGGCATCGGCGGTGATGACCGCCTCCAGCCCCGCGGCATAGACCCCGGCGGCAAAGGACAGCAGATCGGCGATCAGCTTCTCCTTGGTGCCGAAGTGGTAGATCAGCATCCGGTCCGAGGTGCCCGCCGCCTTGGCGAGCGGCCGCAGGCTCGCCTGGCCGAGCCCGTGCGCGAGCACGTGCCCCAGCAGCAGGGGCAGCAGGCTGTCCTTCGACATCGGGGGCTTTTTCGCGCGGGGCGCCATGGCGGGCTTGTAGCGGCCGGAAGGGCTTGCTACAAGCGCGTGTAGCGTTTGCTACATCACAGAGGATTTCCCGCCATGCCCGAAAGCCTTACGCCTTTTCTCGCGCTCGCCGGTGGCGGGCTTCTCGCCGGGGTCGCCGCGATCCTGATGATCGCGCTGCGCCCCGGCGCGCCCGGCAATGCGCTGCTCGCCGGCACCCTCTCGGCAGGCTTCGCCGGGTTCACCGCGGTCACCATCGCCAGCGAGGGTGTCTTCCCGGTGATCCTCAACCACACCGGCAACCTCTGGGGCGTGCAGGTGTGGTGGGACCTGCTGTTCTCGCTCGGCGTCGCCTTCTTCCTGATCCTGCCGCGGGCCCGGGCGCAGAAGATGAACGTGCCGGCATGGACCGCCTTCGTCCTCGCCACCGCCAGCATCGGCCTGCTGGCGATGGCCGCGCGGCTGTTCTGGCTCGAACAGGACGGCGCAAAGCAGGCCGTGCCCGCATAATCGCGCTTGCCCGCGGGGCTGGCCGTCCTTAAGCGCCGGCCCCGTCATGGCCGAGGCGCAAGCGACCCTCTCCCCCGCCGCCACCCCGCCCCCGCGCCCGCGCGATCCGCTGGCGTGGATCGCCGCGCTGACCGGCCTCTTCGCGCTGCTCACCGGCTGGCGGCTCGGCATCCCCTCGATCGAGTATTTCGACGAGGTCCACTACGTCCCCGCCGCACGCGAGATCCTCGCCCTGATCGAGGGCGGGCACGGGGCCTATCGCAACCGCGAGCACCCGCTGCTGGCGAAGGAGCTGATCGCGCTCGGCATGGCGGTGTTCGGCGACAATCCGCTCGGCTGGCGGGTGGTGCCGTGGCTCGCCGGGGTGCTGGCCTATTTCGCGGCGCTGCGGGCGCTGTGGCACGCCAGCCGCGACCGCTTCGCCACCCTCGCCTTCGCCGTGCTGCTGGCGACGGGCTTCCACCTCTTCATCCACGCCCGCATCGCCATGCTCGACATGGTGATGATCGCCGCGCTGGCGAGCGCCGCGTGGAACTTCGCCGCCGCCTGCGCCCAGCCCGAACAGGGCCGCTGGCGCCTCGCGCTGACCGGCATCGCCATCGGGGCCGCGCTGGGGGCGAAGTGGAACGCGATACCGCTCGCGATGATGCCGGGGATCACCTTCTTGCTCGCCCGCCTCGCCGCCGGACGCCGCCGCCTGTTCCTCAGCCGCCGGGGCGCGCCGGTGCCGGGGATCACGCTCGTCGAGGCCTTCGTTTGGCTCGGGATCGTGCCGCTCGCCGTCTATGCCGCGACCTTCATCCCGGGCTACTGGATGGCCGAGTATCTCCACCCCTCCCCGCTCGCGGAAAAGGGGCTGATCGGGCTGCACCGCGAGATCTTCGAGCTGCAGAGCCAGCTCATGACCCCGCACCGCTACATGAGCCAGTGGCCGCAATGGGTGCTGAACACGCGCGGGATCTGGTATCTCTACGAGGTCGTCGACGGGGCGCAGCGCGGGGTGCTGCTGGTCGGCAATCCGCTGACGATGTGGCTCGGCCTGCCGGCGCTGGCGTGGTGTCTTGCGGCGGGCGTGTGGCGGCGCGAGCCGGCGCGGCTGGCGGCGGCGCTGGGCTATGCGGCAAGCCTCGGCCTGTGGCTGGTCGCGCCCAAGCCGGTGCAGTTCTATTACCACTATTTCGCGCCAAGCTTCTTCCTGCTCGCTGCCTTGGCGCTGGCGTGCAGCGACCTGAGGCGCCTGCCCTACGGCACGTGGATCGCCTGCGGCATCCCCGCCGCCTCGGCCGGGGTCTTCGCCTTCTTCTTCCCGATCATCGCCGCCCTGCCGCTGAAGGGGCCGAACAGCTTCGTCACCTGGATGTGGCTGGCCGGATGGTGGTGAGGAGAGACCCACGGTCCGTCATTGCGAGCGCAGCGAAGCAATCCATAGCCTAACCGTTTAATCCGAAGAACAGGTCGCGCCATTCCGGATTCTCCGCCTCGATCAGCGCGATCTTCTTCGCCCGCGAACCGCTCTTGATCTGCTTCTCGCGCATGATGGCGTATTCCATGGTTGCGTGCAGTTCGAACCAGACCAGACGCTTGCAGCCGTATCGCCGGGTGAAGCCTTCCGCCACGCCTTCACGGTGCTGCCATGCGCGCTGCGGCAAGTCCGAGGTCACGCCGACATAGAGTGTGCCGCCTTTGTGGTTGGCCATCATGTAGACGGCGGGCTGGAAATTCGCGGTCCGGGCCATGGATTGCTTCGTCGCTGCGCTCCTCGCAAAGACGAAGTTTAGGTCAGAAACGTCCCCACACGAAGCGGCTCGACAGGGCGTAGTTCCACACCGAGCCGACCACGATCCCCGCCAGCGCCGACAGCGCCCAGAACACGCCCTGGCCTTCCATGAAGGTCGCGATCGCGACATTGGCGAAGGCCCCGACCGCGCAGGTCGCGATGAAGCCGAGCCAGCCCCGCAGAAGCGGACCGAAGCCCGTCAGCCGCTTGTCGCGGTAGGTCAGCCAGTTGTTGAGCCAGAAGTTGAAGCTCATCGCCACCAGCACGGCGGCCGTCTGGGCGATGGCGAACCGCTCCCCCAGCGCGAAGAGCAGCATCGAGAGCACCGCGAAGTGCACCACCACGCCCAGCGCGCCGACGGTGCCGAACAGGGCGAAGCGGGTCGGGATCACCCGCCCGAGGGTCTTGTCATAGAGCCCGGCGAGGAAATCGAACAGAATGGCGCGGTCCAGCTTGCTTTCTCCTTCCCGGCGGGCAGCGAAGTTCAGGGGGAATTCCTTCACTTTCATCGGCTCGTCGGCGGTCGCGAGCAGATCGAGCAGGATCTTGAAGCCGATCGCCGAAAGCCGCGGCGCGAGCGCGCGGGCGGTGGCGGCGGACAGCATGAAATAGCCGCTCATCGGGTCGCTGAGTTCGACCCCGGTGATCTTGCGCGCAATGGCGTTGGCGTAGGTCGAGAGCTTTTCGCGCTCGGGCGCGGCCCAGTCGGCGGTGCTCGCCCCTTCGGCGAAGCGGCTGGCGACGCAGATCTCGGCCTCGCCGGCCTTCAGCTCTGCGAGCATCCCCGGCAGCAGCGCCGGATCGTGCTGGTGGTCGGCGTCCATCACCGCCACGAAGGGCGCCGCGGTGGCGCAGAAGCCCTCGATCGCGGCACTGGCAAGGCCCCGGCGCCCGATGCGCTGGATCACCCGCACCCGCGGGTCGGCGAGCGCGAGGGCGCGGGCCTCGTCGGCCGTGCCGTCCTTGCTGTCGTCGTCGACGATGATCACTTCCCAGCGCGCCGCAGCGCCGATCGCGCGGTCGATCCGCTCGACCAGCGGGGCAAGGTTGCCGCGCTCGTTGAGCGTGGGCAGGATGATCGCGAGGTCGAGCGTCATGGGTGCGGGCGCCGGCCAGCTTTCGGCGAGGTCGTCCTCGCAGGCGTCGGCGCGCAGGAAGAAGGGCTGTTCCATGCCCCCCATGTGCACCATAATCCTTTATAAACCATAACGCGCAGGGCCCCCGGGCCGCGTCAGAGCCGGTCGCGCACCGCGGCGCCGATCGCCGCCGTGCCGTGGCTGCCGCCGAGATCGCCCCCGAGGATGCCGTCGGCGAGCGTGCGCGCCACCCCCGCCTCGATCCGCGCCGCCTCGGCCTCGCGGGCGAAGGAGTGGCGCAGCATCATCGCGGCGGAAAGGATGGTCGCCATCGGGTTGGCCTTGCCCTGCCCCGCGATGTCGGGGGCGGAGCCGTGGATCGGCTCGTAGAGGCCAAAGGTGCCGAATTCCGTCTGCCGCTCGCCCAGCGAGGCGGAGGGCAGCAGCCCGATCGAGCCAACCGCAGCGCTGGCGAGGTCGGAGAGGATGTCGCCGAACAGGTTGCCGGTCAGCACCACGCCGAAGCGGTCCGGATGGCTCACCACCTGCATCGCGGCATTGTCGACATACATATGCTCCAGCACCACGCCCGGATATTCGGCGGCGACCTCCACCACCACGTCGCGCCACAGCTGGCTGGTTTCCAGCACGTTGGCCTTGTCGACGCTGGTGAGCTTCTGGCCACTCGCCTGCGCGGCGCGGAAGGCGACATGGGCGATGCGGCGCACCTCGTGCTCGGCATAGGACATGGCGTCCCAGCCCTCGCGCTCGCCCGCATCGGTGGTGCGGCGGCCCTTGGCACCGAAATAGACGTCGCCCGTCAGCTCGCGCACGATCAGCATGTCGAGCCCGCCCGCGATATCGGCGCGCAGGGGCGAGAGGCGCTCCAGCCCCGCGAAGACCCGCGCCGGACGCAGGTTGGCGAAGAGGCCAAGTTCCTTCCTCAAACCGAGGATCGCCTGCTCGGGGCGCAGGTGCCGCTCGAGCGCATCGCAGGCCGGATCGCCGACCGCGCCGAACAGGATCGCGTCGGCCGCGCGGGCCATGTCCAGGGTCTCCTGCGGGAGCGGGTGACCATGGCGATGCCAGGCCGCGCCGCCGACATCGCCGGTGAACAGCGTCAGGCCCGGCAGGCCCAGCATCTCGAGCACGGCGACCGCCTCTGCGGTGACCTCGGGGCCGATCCCGTCGCCGGGCAGAACTGCGATCTTCATTGTCACCCCATGCGCTCGAGCCGCTCGGTCAGCAGCTTGCGCGCGCCCATAACATCGCTTTTCGGCCCTGCAAGCAGGTAGTGCGCGAGGCGCTTGCCGAGGCTTGCCAGTTGCGCCATCTGCCCCGCCCAGTCGGGCGCGGGCGGCGGGGCCTGCCCGCCATAGCCCAGTTCGCTCAGCAGCAGCGTCTCGTAGGCGACCAGCCCGCTCACCCAGCCCCGCGCCGAGGGGGCGATGGCGACCGCCTCGAGCAGCGCATCGAGCGCGGCGTGGAGCGCGGGGTAAGGCTGGCGCTCGGGCAGCGCGGCCGCCGTCAGCGCGCAGGCCCACTGGATCGCGGACGCCGGCAGCGGCTCGGTGATGAGCGCCGCGCGCGAATGCTCCAGCTCCAGCCGCGCAAAGGGCAGCTGGCTCCCGGGCCGCGTGGTGAACTCCGCCGCGACGCGGTTGCCCGGCACCATCACCGCGCGCATCTGCCGCCCCCGCCCGCCCGCGACATAGGCCGCGACCAGCCCCTGCTCGCGGGTCAGCAGGCGCACCATCGCACCCGTCTCGCCCTGCTGGCGCGAGGCGAGCACGATCGCCGCGGCGCGCTGGCTCATGCCCGCCCGCTCATTCCCCGGCTGCGAGCCCGAGCTGCTGCTCGACGAACTCGGCCTGCTTGCGGAAGTAGAACAGCTGGTTGGCGAGCTTGCGCCAGCCGTGGCCTTCGTCGGGAATGCGGATGAAGGGCGCATCGATCCCGTTCGCGCGCAGGGTCTTCACCATCACCTCGGTCTCGTAGATGTCGATGCGCGGGTCCATCACCCCGTGGGAATAGAGCACCGGCACGCGGATCTGACCGGCCTTCCTGATCGGCGAGTTGACCTTGTAGAACTCGCGCCACTTCGGCTCGGTGATGTCGCCGTACTCGATCCGGTCGGCAGCCTTGAGGGCGGGCGAGGCGATCTCGAGCGCGGTGATCCAGTCCGCCACCCCGAACAGCGACACCCCGGCGGCGAATTCGCCCGGATATTCGGCCAGCACGGCATTGACCATGTAGCCGCCATAGGAGCCGCCCATCACCGCCGCGCGGCTTCCGTCGACTAGCCCGTCGGCAGCCAGGGCCGCCTTGAGATCGACGAGATCGCGCACCGAATCGAGCCGCTTCTCGCGGTCGTCGAGCGTCGAATAGGTCCGCCCCAGCCCGGTCGAGCCGCGCACGTTGGGCTGGAACACCGCAAGGCCCCGCCCGGCGTGATACTGTGCGACTGGCTCGAAATTCGCCGCGCTCTGGCCCGAGGGCCCGCCGTGGACGTCGAACAGCACCGGCGGCGCCCCGGCCCCGCGCTTCGCGCCGGCCGGAAGATAGAGCAGGCCCTGCAACTCCACCCCGTCGCGCGCCTTGTAGCGCACCACCTGCGGGCGGATCAGGCGGGCGGGATCGATCCCCGCGAGATTGGGCGCGAAGACCTCCCGCGCGGTGCCGCCCGCCGGATCGACGATCCAGATCGCGCCGGGCGTCGCCCAGCCGTTGACCGTGACCAGCAGCTTTGCCGGACTGCCCTCGCAGTCGAGCCGGTACTTGCCCTCGGGCAGCTGCGGCATGGCGAGCGCGCGGTTGGCGGTCCGGTCCCAGCCCTTGAGGGTGTCGAACCCGTCGCGGTTCTCGGTCCACAGCAAATACTGGCCGTTCGCGCCGCACAGCTCGACATTCTCGACATCTGCCCCAGCGGGCGCGCCGGGGGCGACGACCTCCAGTCTGCCGCTCGCCACGTCGTAGCGGGTGAGCGCGCCGAATTCGCGGCCCTCGTTGCTGGAGAAATAGACCGAGGCCGAATCCGGCGTCCAGGCAAAGCCGCCCAAGGTGTGGCTGGCGCGCTGCTCCACGGGGGGCTTGGCCACGGGCTTCATCGCCTTGGTCGTGAGGTCGAGCAGGTAGAGGTTGTCGGCATCCTCGCCGACGATGTCGGTCACCAGCGCATATTTCCCGTCGGGCGAGATCGACTGGGCGACAAGGCCGAGTTCCGACTGGACGATCAGCTCGCTCGCCCCGGCCAGCGTGCCGCGATAGATGTCGAACACGCCGGTGCCGCGTGCGGTCGAGGCGTAGATGTAGCTGCCGTCCGCCGCGAAATCGCCGAAGGCGCGGAAGTCGCCGCGCTGGGCCGGCAGGATCGCGGTCTCGCGCGCGCCGTCGGCAGTGATGGTGAAATAGCCGGGCTGCTCGTTGCCGTCGCGGTCGGCGGAATAGAACAGCGAAGTGCCGTCAGGGGTCCAGACCGGCGCGCCGACGCCGGTGCGGAAGGTCAGCTGGCGCGGCTGGCCGCCCGCCACGGGCATGATCCACAGCTCGCTCTGGCCGGTCACGTCCCAGGCGAAGGCGATCTGCGAGCCATCGGGCGAAAGCCGCGCCGCCCCCGCGCCGCCGGCGAGCAGGAAGCGGGCAATGTCGGCAGGGTATTCCCCCGCCCGCCCGATCGTGACCGCGCCGCCATCGGGCTCGATCGCCTCGATTGAAAGGTCCGCGCCCTTGGCCCCGCCGAAGCTTTCGGCCTTATCCTGGGCGACAGACGGCGCGGCGCACAGGGCCAGCGCCGCAGCGGATGCGAGGAAAGGAAAACGGATCATGTGTGAAGGCCCCCGGATGCATAGCGATCGGAAAGCCGGCAGATTAGTCGAACGCCCCGCGCGCGCAATCCCGCGCGGGAGGGTCGGGCGTGGCTATTCGCCCTTGGCCTTCGCCTCGAGCGCCGCAAGCCGCGCCTCGATCGCATCGGCCTGTTCGCGCGCCTTCTGCGCCATCGCCTTGACCGTCTCGAACTCCTCGCGGGAAACGAAATCGATGCCGCCGAAGGCCTCGCGCATCCGCTCGCGCGCGCTTTCGCGGGCTTCGCGGGTCATGCCCGCCACCGTCCCGGCGGCGCTGTTGGCGAGTTTGACGAGGTCGGCGATGATCGGGTTCTGGCTCTGCATTTTTTCTTTTTGGGGGCGCTTGCGCTGAAGTGCAAGCACCCTCCTCGATCTCACGACCTGAAGGTCGCGTCGCTGGCCCGCTATTCCCTCAGAACTCGACCTTGGTCGCCGCGCCGCTTGCGTCCTTGGGGCCGCCGTCGGGATTGGCGGCGATGAACTGGTAGTTGAGCACGCCCGCAAAGCACAGCCAGCCGAGATAGGGCAGCAGCAGCAGCGCCGCGCTGCGCCGGACCCGCGCCACCAGCGCCAGCGCGATGAGGAGGCTCGCGATCCCGACGCCCAGCACCATCAGCCCGGCGAACATGTCCTGCATCCCGAAGAACACCGCGGTCCAGCTCTGGGTGATGGCGAAGTGGATCGCGAAGGCGACCAGCGCCGCTCCCCGCCCGTGCGCGCCCCAGGCGCTCGCCACCAGCGCCAGCGCGAGGCCGATCAGCACGAACAGCACGCTCCACACGATCCCGAAGGCGGCGGGCGGCGGATAGATGGCAGGCTTCACCAGCCCGGCGAACCACGGCGTGTCCGGTCCGCCCAGCTGCCCTGCGGCGAAGCCGATCAGCAGCACCAGCGGCACCATGAACAGCGCCCAGCGCAGGAAGCTGGCACGCAGCTGGGCAGGTGAGGCAAGTACGTTCATCGGCTTACGGTCTCCGGCAGGCGGGAGCGCCGCGATACCAGAGCCTTGCGCCAGCGCCAACTTTCGCGCCCGCGCTTGACCCGCATTGGGCCACGCTCCGCATCTGTACGGAGGGGGCCGGCAAAAATTGTGGTGAAATTTGGGCAGATCGTCACGAAACCTTTGCAGGTGCCGCAATCTGTCTGCTAGAGGCTGCCACATTCCTGCCGTGATTCGAAAGCGCGTTGGCGGCAGGGAGTTCAAAATAACGCGCTTTGCTCATTACCGGCCCTGACCGGCCGATAGGGGAAATGACCATGAAGAAGATCGCTCTCGTCGCCGTCGCCGGCCTCGCCCTCGCCACCGCCGCTTGCTCGAAGCCGGCTGAAGAAGCTGCCACCGAAGCCGACACCACCGCCGTCACCGAAGACGCGATGGCTGTCGAAACCCCGGCCGCGACCGAAACCCCGGCCGCTGACGCGATGGCTGCCGAAACCCCGGCCGCTACCGAGACCCCGGCTGCCGAGTAATCCTTCGGGCCCAGTGCCTCAAGGACTACCGGTTCCGGCCTAGCCGGAAACCAGGTTCAAGAAAGGCCGGTGGCAACCTTCGGGTTGCTGCCGGTCTTTTCTTTTGTGCCTATCCCCGGTGGGCGCTGATCAGGAATTCGACATTGCCCTGCGGCCCGGTGATCGGGCTGGTGGCGATGCCCTGGACCGTCCAGCCGAGCCCCTCGAGCCAGCCGCGCACCTCCTCGCACACCCTTTCGTGAAGGGCCGGATCGCGCACCACCCCGCCCTTGCCGACTTCCTCGCGTCCGACCTCGAACTGCGGCTTGATGAGCGCGACGAGCCGGCATTCTGGCGCCGCCACCTGCAAGGGCACCTCGAGCACCTTGGCAAGGCTGATGAAGCTCGCATCGCACACCACCCAGTCGCAAGGGCGGGTGATGTGATCGCGAGTCAGGAGCCGGGCGGAGAGCTGCTCGAGCACGGTCACGCGCGGGTCCTCGCGCAGTTTCCAGGTGAGCTGGTTGGTGCCGCTGTCGACGCAGAAAACGTGTTCGGCCCCGTAGGTCAGGAGCACGTCGGTGAAGCCGCCGGTCGATGAGCCGATGTCCATCGCCACCGCGCCGACCGGATCGAGGCCGAAATGCTCCAACGCATGGGCGAGCTTGATGCCCCCGCGGCTGACCCACGGATGATCGCGCCCGCGCACGGTCATCGCGATGTCGTCGGCCACCTGTTGCCCGGGCTTGTCGACCTTGTTGTCGCCGATGAACACCAGCCCCGCCATCACCAGCGCCTGCGCGCGTGCGCGGCTTTCGGCGAGCCCGCGCTCGACCAGCAGCTGGTCGACGCGGCGCTTGGGCGCTTTCGGGGGACGAGGAGGGTGGTCGGGCATGGACAAGCACCGGCTGTAGCGCGCACAATGCCGGGATGAAAGCCGCTCTCCCGCTTCTTGCCGGCGCCCTGCTGCTTGCCGGCTGCGTCGCCCCGACCAAGGCCCCGCCTCCGCCCGCCACCGCCACGGCGCCCCGCCCCGCTCCGGCGCGCCCCGCCCCCGCGCCGGCGGTCCCGCAGGCCCCACCGAGCGCGAACTGGATGGACGCGCCCGCCACGCCGGGCAACTGGCGCTTTGCGGCGCAGGGCACCCGCAGCGAGGCGAGTTTCTGGAGCGCAGGCGGGGCGCCGATAGTGCGCCTGCGCTGCGAAGCCGACACCCGCCGCATCCTCCTCTCGCTGCCCGAAAGCGGCGCAAGGAACCCGGCGGTGACGCTGCGCACCGAGACGCTCACCCGCACGCTCGCGGCCCAGCCCGCAGGGCGCGAGACGCTGGCGGCGCTCGACCCGTCCGACCCGCTGCTCGATGCGATGGCGCTGTCCAAGGGGCGCTTTGCCGTGGAGGCGGACGGATTGCCGACGCTCTACCTGCCGAGCTGGGCCGAGGTTAGCCGGGTGATCGAGGATTGCCGCTGAATGTTGTTTGCGCGCGTGCGCTCGCGGTCGCGGCGCGCGCCGGGGAGCAACGGCGCTTCCATCCGATTCCATACATTAATATCCACAGGGCTGTGCCCAGCCTGTCCACATCCCCCGGCGGCACGAAAAAGGCGCCCGAGGTTACCCCCTGGCGCCGGTCTGCCCGCCCTGTGCGGCGAGGTGCGATTATGACGCGGGAAAAGATTTATACAAGTCTTGTGGAAGCCCCCTCGATTAATCACATTGCATGACGAGGCCAGCGGCGAACGCGGCTCTCGGCCCCCGGTGAAACGCGGGGTCTGGCTCACAAGCGCGAAAGGAGGTGATCCGATGTCTCATGGTTCAGTAGCGAGGTCGGTGAAGATCCCTACGGAGCATACTCGGTAACTTCCGCCTGAGTAAGGCTACGTGAGCGGCGCTTCCGGCCGCTGACCATGTCAAGGGCGTTTCCTCCGACGGGCAGGAAACGCCCTTTTCATTTGTGTTTCTCCTCCCTGCCTCCGCGGGCACCTCCTCCGTGCTGTTTCTGCCGCTGCGCGGCAGAGCACCTGCAGCTCGGCCGCGTGGCCTTGCGGTCGCTGCGCGACCCTTGCACCGCGAAACACTGATCTTGCCCTTAGAGACGCGCAGGATTAGGCGCGTTCCATGCACGTCACCCGCCTCCCTCACCCCTCGCCCACCCCCGCCGAGACCCGCGATGCGCTGATCGCCGACCCCGGCTTCGGCACCGTCTTCACCGATCACATGGTGACGATCGACTATGACGAGGCGCTGGGCGGCTGGCAGACCCCCGTCATCGGCCCTCGCGAGCCGATCGCGCTCGATCCGGCGGCGAGCGTGCTGCACTACGCGCAGGAAATCTTCGAGGGGCTGAAGGCTTACCGCCACCCCGACGGCGCGCTCGGCCTGTTCCGGCCCGAGGCCAACGCCGCCCGCTTCAACGCATCGGCCGAGCGGCTCGCCATGCCCGCACTCCCCGAGGAGCTGTTCATCGGCGCGATCCGCGAGCTGCTCGCCGCCGACGGCGCGTGGTATCCGGCGGTCGAGGGCGGCGCGCTCTACCTGCGGCCCTTCATGATCGCGACCGAGGCCTTCCTCGGCGTGCGTCCGGCAAAGAAGTACACGTTCATCGTTATCGCAAGTCCGGCCGGCAACTACTTCAAATCGGGCGCAAAGGCGGTGAGCATCTGGATCTCCGACTACACCCGCGCCGCCCCCGGCGGCACCGGCGCGGCCAAGTGCGGGGGGAACTATGCCGCCAGCCTCGTCCCCACCGGCCAGGCCTTCGCCAAGGGGCATGACCAAGTGCTTTTCCTCGATGCGGTCGAACGCAAATGGGTCGAAGAGCTGGGCGGCATGAACCTGCTATTCGTCTTTGCCGACGGCACGGTCATCACCCCGCCGCTGACCGGCACGATCCTGCCCGGCATCACCCGCAACTCGCTGATCACGCTGCTGGAGGAGCAGGGGCTGAAGGTGTCCGAGGCCCCCTATTCGATCGACCAGTGGCGCTCCGATGCCGCGAGCGGACACCTCGTCGAGGTGATGGCCTGCGGGACGGCGGCGGTCGTCACCGCGGTCGGCAAGGTGGCAGGGCCGGAGGGCGAATTCACCATCGGCGCAGGCGGCATCGGCCAGACCACGGCAGCATTGCGCGAGACGTTGGTGGGCATCCAGACGGGCCGCATTGCCGACACCCATGGCTGGGTGATGCGGGTGTAACCAATGGGCGATCCGTCCCGCCGACACTGGTGGCGTGAGGCTCTACCCGTGCAAGCCGTCCTGGCTATCGCCATGGCGGGCCTTGGCGCAGTGTCCGCATACCGGAGCAAGGAGCTGCCGGCGCAAGCCCCCAACATCGTTTTCGGCAAGCTTCACGCATTTCATCCCGGCGGCAGCCGTCATTTGCCGGACGGCCCCTATCTTCTGGTGGCCTTTCCGGACGGAAAGTTGCGCTATCTCCGGATCGGTGACCGGGATGATCGCGGCTGCCGCACCGGAAGCCGGGTAGCGGTCGAGCGGCGCGGGACGCGTCTCTCGCTGGCCCCCACGGTCTGCCCCGATGCACGGGACCGGTGACGATGAGCCTCGACAGCCGATCCGACGCTGGCCTGCAGGTTGCCGCGCTCTACCAGTTCACGCGCTTCGACGATCCAGCCGCCGTTCAGGGCCCGCTGCTGGCGGTGTGCGAGGCGCACGGCATCAAGGGCACGCTGCTGCTCGCGCGCGAGGGGATCAACGGGACGATTGCGGGCACGCCGGAAGCGCTGGATGGGGTGCTCGCCCACATCCGCGCGCTGCCGGGATGTGCCAACCTCGACGTGAAGTTCTCCTCCGCACCGGAGATGCCCTTCGGCAAGCTCAAGGTCCGCGTGAAACGCGAGATCGTCACCATGGGCCAGCCCGACATCGATCCCACCCTCAGCGCTGGCACCTATGTCGATGCGCAGGACTGGAACGCGCTGATCGCCGATCCGGATACCCTCGTGATCGACACCCGCAACGACTACGAGGTCGCCATCGGCACCTTCGCGGGCGCGGTCGATCCGGCCACGCCGTCCTTTCGCGCTTTCCCCGCCTGGTTCCGCGACAACCGCGAGGCCCTGCTGGCGGGCAAAAAGAAGGTCGCGATGTTCTGCACCGGGGGCATCCGCTGCGAGAAGTCGACCTCCTTCCTGCGCTCCGAAGGGGTGGAGGAGGTCTATCACCTGCGCGGAGGGATTCTCAAATATCTCGAACAAGTACCTGAAGAACAAAGCCTGTGGCAGGGCGAATGCTTCGTCTTCGACGAGCGCGTGAGCCTTGGCCATGGCCTCGCGCAGGGCACCCACACCCGCTGCCAGCCTTGCGGGCGACCCTTCCCGATCGGGGGAGCGTGTCCGGTATGCGGCCCTGCCGCGCCCGCACAATGACGCTGCCGGTCCTCTACTCTTTCCGCCGGTGCCCCTACGCCATGCGGGCGCGGATGGCGCTGTGGGTGGCGGGCATCATGGTGGAGCTGCGCGAGGTGAAGCTCGCCGCCAAGCCGCCTGCGCTCCTCGCGGCGAGCCCCAAGGGGACCGTGCCGGTGCTGGTGCTGGCCGATGGACGGGTAATTGACGAAAGCCTCGACATCATGCGCTGGGCGCTCGGGCAGAACGATCCCGAGGGTTGGCTGGCGGGCGCGGACCCTGCCCTGATCGCCGCCAATGACGGGCCGTTCAAGCACCACCTCGACCGCGCGAAATATCCAGGCCGCTACGAGGAGGAGCACACCGCCACCGATCACCGCGCTGCCGCTCTCGCCCTGCTTGCCCCGCTGGAGGCACGGCTGGCGGAGGCACCCTACCTGTGCGGCGACAGGCGCAGCCTCACCGACATCGCGCTGCTGCCCTTCATCCGCCAGTTCGCCGCGATCGACCCTGCATGGTTCGCCGCACAGGCCAATCCCCGCTTGCAGGCTTGGCTCGACGAGTTGCTGGCATCCGATCTGTTCGCCGCCGTCATGCCCAAGTTCGCCCCTTGGAAGGAAGGCGACGCGCCGGTGCTGTTCGGGCCCTAACCGGCCAGCCCCGCCCTGAAGGCGTCCACCAGCCAGCTTGCCGCAGGCCCCAGCCGCGTATCGCGCCGCCATAGCGCGCTGAGACGGTAATGCGCGCCCGGTTTCTCCGGCAGGTCGAGCTCCACCAGCGTGCCTGCCGCCAGATCGCCCGCCACCATCCCGCGCGGCATATTGCCCCAGCCGAGGCCCTCTTTCAGCAGCGAATGCTTCGCGCCGAGATCCCCCAGCCGCCAGGTCAGCGGCGAGAGCACCGAGAACTCGCGCCCCTCGGTCAGAGGCGAACGGTCGGTCAGCACCAGTTGCAGGTGGCGGCGGCTCTCCCCCGGCTGCACGCCTGCGCGCGCCAGCGCGTGCGAGGGCGCGGCGACCGGCACCAGATCGAGCTCGCCGACGGCCTGCCTCTCCAGCATCGGATGATCGCCGATCACCGGCCCGCCGAGCGCCAGATCGGCCCCGCCCTCGATCAGGCAGGCGGCGACCGCGCCCAGCCCCTCGATCCGCAGGGTCAGCGCACAGGTCGGAAACATCTGCCGGAAGCTCCCGAGGACATGCGCGGTGACCTCGCCCGGCACCATCACGTCGATCACCAGCGTCAGCGACGGCTCCTGCCCGGCATGGAGCGAGCGCGCCTTGGCGAGCAAGGCATCGGCCGCATCGGCGATGGCGCGCGCCTCGGCCAGCAGGCCCTCCCCCGCCGGTGTCAGAACCGGGCGGCGCGAGCCCTCGCGCTCGAACAGGGTCAGCGCGAGCTGCGCCTCGAGCTGGGCGATGCCGTAGGAGATCGCGGAAACCGCACGCCCCATTGCCTTGGCCGCGCCGCCGAAGCTGCCGGCTTCCGCGACGGCGATGAAGATGCGTAGCTGATCGAGGGAAGGTTCACCGAGCTTCATGCCGTCATGTTCAGATAACCCGAACATCTTGGCAAGTTTTATCGTACTTATCCGCACGAACCGCATGGCCTATCTGGCGTTCACTCTTGAGACAGGAGACACGCCATGATCGAACTCAGGCCCTTCAACACCCTCGGCGCCGCCAACCACGGCTGGCTGGACGCGCATCATCACTTCTCCTTCGCAGGCTACCACGATCCGGCGCGGGTCCACTGGGGCGCGCTGCGCGTCTGGAACGACGATGCCATCGCGCCCAAGAGCGGCTTCCCCACCCATCCGCACAGCGACATGGAGATCATCACCTATGTCCGCACCGGGGCGATCACGCACCGCGATTCGATGGGCAACGAAGGCCGCACCGAGGCGGGCGACGTGCAGGTGATGAGCGCCGGCAGCGGCGTCGCGCACTCCGAGTTCAACCTCGAGGACGAGACGACCACGTTGTTCCAGATCTGGATCATCCCCGATGCGCGGGGCGGCCAGCCGAGCTGGGGCGCGCGGCAGTTCCCCAAGGAGACCCGCAACGGCGCCTTCGTGCCGCTGGCGAGCGGCGCGGCGAACGACGATGACGCGCTTCCCATCCGGGCCGATGCCCGGGTGCTGGGCGCGACCATCAAGGCGGGCGAGAGCGTGACCTACACGCCCCGCTCGGCGGATCGCCACCTCTACCTCGTCCCCGCCACCGGCAAGGTGCGGATCGACGATGTCGAGGCGAACGCCCGCGACGGCGTGGCGATCACGCAGATGGACAGCGTGACCATCACCGCGCTCGAAGACAGCGAGGTCGTGCTGGTCGACGCGGCGTAAGGCCAACCCTCCCCCCGGAGCCGGCCGGTTCCCCCACCCCCTCTCCCCCCGGCCGGCTCCACCCCCCTCCCCCTTCAAGGACACACATCGATGAGCAACATCCTCTACATCACCGCCAGCATCCGTTCGGAGGCCGACAGCATCTCGCGCGGCCTCGGCCAGCGCCTCGTCGATGGCCTCGCCGCCCGGAACGGCGCCAGCGTCACCACCCGCGACCTTGCCGCGAACGACCTGCCCTATGTCAGCGCCGAGCGTTTCGGGGCCAATCTCACCCCCGCCGCCGATCGCACGCCGGAGCAGGCCGAACTCGCCGCCATCGCCGACACGCTGATCGCCGAGCTGCAGGCCGCCGACACCATCGTGATCGCCTCGCCGGTCTACAACTTCGGACCGCCGGCCACGCTCAAGGCCTGGGCCGACCTCGTCGCCCGCGCCGGCACCACCTTCCGCTACACCGCGACCGGCCCCGAAGGCCTGCTGAAGGGCAAGAAGGCCTATGTCGCCATCGCCAGCGGCGGCACGCCGGTGGGCAGCGACATCGACTTCATGAGCCGCTGGCTGACCTTCTTCCTCGGCTTCCTCGGGATCACCGATGTGGAGATCGTCGCCGCCGACGGGATCATGGGCGAAGGCGGCGAAGCCAAGATCGCCGCGGCGCAGGACGCGGCGCTAAAGCTCGCGGCATGACATGGGCGGGGGGCGGCCGTCAAGGATCGCACCGCCCTCCGCTCACCCCGGCCCTGCCCGCGCCACGCCCCTGTCAGCCCCCCGCTCACGGAAGGTTTCATGTTCAACATGGGCCGTGTCAGATCTTCGGCCGCATCAGCTGCCACTTGAAGATCGTTCGGCTCGGACGGATGACGATGATCGCCACTCCGACGAGCGCCATGATCCCGCCGACGATCAGCGGCCAGTGGATCGTGTCCCCCGTCAGCAAGGTCCCGAAGGCGATGGTGAGTAGCGGGGTGAGCAGGGTCAGGGGCACGACGAGGTTGGCGTCGTAGGTCTGGAACAGCCGGAAATAGGCCGAGTGGGCGCCGACCGAGACGACCACCCCGGCAAACAGCACGCATCCCGCCGCCGCCAGCGGGGCAGCGCTGACCGCCTCCCACTGCCCGCTTTCCAGCGCCAGCGTGGCGGGGAGCATGACCAGCAGCGAAGCGAGCCCGGCCCAGGCCTGCAAGGTCACCGATTCCACCTCCAGCCGCTTGACGAAGACCGAAGCGAAGGCCCCCACCAGCACGCCCGCGAAGGCGAAGCCCAGCCCGACCGGATCCCCCGCCTCCGAGGGCGCGCCGATGGCAAGGCCCACGCCGCCCAGCGCCAGCGCCATGCCCAGCCCACGCCGCCAGCGCACCTCCTCGCCGAGGAAGATGATCGCGAACAGCACGGTGAGCGGCGCCCCCGAGAGGTTGACGATCCCGACCGCCGAGGGGCTGGCGGTCTGGAGGCCGATGAACTGCAACCCGAAACTCCCGCCCGTGATGGCAAAGCCGATCGCCAGCACCAGCGGCAGGCGGTCGGGTCTCTGGCGCAGCAGCAGCGGGAACAGCACCGCCAGCACCGTCGCCGAGCGCAGCACGGTGTAGAACAGCGGCGGCAGGCCGAGCGTCGAGACCGCGATCTTGCTGACCACGACGTTCATGGCCCAGGCAACATTGCAGAACAGCATGATGCCAAGGGCGGAGAGGGGGAGGCTCCTCGGCATCAGGCGGGAAGGTCGTTCGCCACCTCGTCGGGCAGACCCTGGCGCAGTTCCTCGCGCCACACGCTGGCGACCGCATCGGAGGGCGCGCGCCAGTCGCCGCGCGGGGACAGGGCGCCCGCCGAGGAGACCTTCGGGCCGTTGGGCAGCGCGGACCGCTTGAACTGCGAAAAGCCGAAGAAGCGCGCGCAGAAGCGGTCGAGCCAGAGCACGATCGACGCCAGGTCGTAGGCGTTCTTCGCGCTCTCGGGGAAGCCCGCCGGCCACAGGCCTGCGCCCCGCTCGCCCCACGCGTGCCACGCGAGGAAGGCGACCTTGGTGGGGCGTTGGCCGAAGCGGGTGATGTGGTGGAGGAAGAAGTCGTTGAGCTCGTAAGGGCCGACGAGGCTCTCGGTCGATTGCATCGCCCCGTCCGCGTCGGGCGGCACCAACTCGGGGCTGATCTCGGTCGCGAGCACATCGCCCAGCACCTGCCCACAGGCGTCGGTGAACTGGCCCGTGGCGATCACCCAGCGGATCAGGTACTGGATCAGGGTCTTGGGCACGCCCGCGTTGACGCCGTAATGGCTCATGTGGTCGCCCACACCATAGGTGCACCAGCCCAGCGCCAGCTCGGAAAGGTCGCCGGTGCCGACGACGAAGCCCTTGTGCTGTCCGGCGAGGCGGAAGAGGTAATCGGTCCTCAGGCCCGCCTGGACGTTCTCGAAGGTCACGTCGTGGACCGGCTCGCCATCGGCGAAGGGGTGGCCGATGTCCTCCAGCATCTTCATCGCGGCGGGGCGGATGTCTATCTCGCCCGCGGTGATCTCCATCGCCGCCATCAGCCGGTGGGCATTGGTCTTCGTCCCCTCCGACGTGCCGAAGCCGGGCATGGTGTAGCCCCGGATCGTGCTCCTCGGCAGGCCCAGCCGGTCACAGGCCTTGGCGGCGACGATCAGCGCATGGGTGGAGTCGAGCCCGCCCGAGATGCCGATCACGAGGCTCTTGCTGCCGGTCGACTGCATACGCCGCATCAACGCGTCGACCTGGATGTTGAAGGCCTCGTAGCAGTCCTCGTCGAGCCGCTCGGGCCGGTCGGGCACGAAGGGGAAGCGCGCCACCGGGCGGATCAGGCCGATATCGCCCGCAGCATAGGCGTGCTCGAACACGACCTTGCGGTAGGTGTCCTCCGGCCGCCCCGCCCATTCGGCCGCATCGGCGAAGGTCTGGTTGCGCATCCGCTCGGCGGCGAGACGCTCGGTGTCGATGTCGACAATGGTGAGCTCGCCCGACCGGTCGAAGCGTTCGCCTTCCGCGAGCAGCGCGCCCATCTCGTAGACCACGCCCTGCCCGTCCCAGGAAAGGTCGGTGGTGCTTTCGCCGTGCCCGCTCGCCGAATAGACATAGGCGGCGATCGCGCGGCTGGCGCTGGAGCGGCAGTGGAGGTGGCGGTCGTCCGCCCGCCCGATGGTGACGGGCGACGCAGAGAGGTTGCACAGGATCAGCGCTCCGGCGAGCGCGGCCTGCATCCCGGGCGGCACGGGCGCCCAGAAATCCTCGCAGATCTCGATCCCGAAGCGGAAGCCGGGCAGGTTCGCAGCCGCGAAGATCAGATCGGTGCCGAAGGGCACTTCCTCGCCCGCCACGGCGATCCACAGGTCGGTGCAGCCCCGCCCGTGGGCGAAGTGGCGCTTTTCGTAGAATTCGCGGTAATTGGGCAGGAAGCTCTTGGGCACCACGCCGAGGATCTGGCCGCGGGCGACCACCACCGCGCAATTGTAGAGCTTGTCCCCGCGCTTCAGCGGCGCGCCCAGCACCAGCACCGGCGAGAGTTCGGCGGAGGCGGCGACCACCTCGGCCAGCGCCTGCTCCACCCGCTCGATCAGCGCCTGCTGGAGCAGCAGGTCGTCGATCGCGTAGGAGGACAGGGTGAGCTCGGGAAAGACCACCAGATCGACGTTCGCCGCGTGCGCCTTCTTCGCCTCGGCGAGCACGCCGGCGGTGTTGTAGGCGACATCGGCGGTGCGGCTGCACGGGGTCGCCGTCGCCACGCGCACGAAGCCGTGTTCGTGCATGTCGAAAAAGGGGTGGGCTTCGCTCATCGCCTTGGCGTCTCCTGATCGGGCGGGCTGTAACGCGCCGCGGGCGCGCTGCCTAGAGTTCAGCCCCTCAGGCCGCGTCCTCCGCCAGATAATCACCCGCCGTGCCGCATTCTTCCAGAAAGGCGATGAGCCCGCGCTCGGCCCGGGTCAGCCAGCGTGTCCGGCGCGGGAGCCTCAGGCCCTCGCGCCATGCCGCCTGCCCCTCGATCCGCGCGATCAACGCCGGGTGGACATAGGAACTGCGCGCGATGGCCGGGGTGTTGCCGAGGCGCTCGGCGACGTGTTCGAGCATTTCCTTCATGCGCACCTCCCCCGGACCTTCGGCCAGCTTTTCGAAGGCGAGGCTGCTCGCGTGGAAGGTGCGGAAATGCTTGGCGGAGAAATCCTCGCCCATCGTCTCGCGTAGATAGGCGTTGACGTCGGCCGAGGCGACGGGGTGCAGCACACCGTCCTCGTCCCGGTAGCGGAACAGGTGGTCATCGTCGTCCTCTCCGCCGAGATCCTGCATGCGGGCCACCGCGCGCGCGAGGCGCCCGTCAACCAGATCGAGCTCGTGCTCCTTGCCGCCCTTGCCGACAAAGCACAGCATGATCCTTCGCGGGCCGACCTCGGCATGGTCGGCCCGCAGGGTCGTCGCCCCATAGCTCTCGTTGGTGCGGGCGTAGTGCTCGTTGCCGATGCGGATCGCCGACAGGTCGAGCAGACGCACCACCGCCGCCAGCGCCCTTTCGCGGGTCACGCCGGGCGCGTGCAGATCGGTGTCGACGCGCTTGCGGATCAGCGGCAGCCGCTTGCCGAAGGCGGCGCAGGCATCGTATTTCGCGCTCTCGCGCGCCGCGCGAAAATCGGGGTGGTAGCGATACTGCTTGCGCCCCGCATCGTCATAGCCGGTGGCGAGGATGTGGCCGTTGGCGGCCGGGCAGAACCATGCGTCGGTGTAGGCCGGGGGCAAGGCGATGGCATTGAGCCGCCGCCGCTCCGCGGGATCGCGGATCAGCGCCCCGTCGGGATCGTAGTAGGCCCAGCCCTTCCCTGCCCGCCTGCGGGTGATGCCGGGCAGGTCATCGTCGACATAGACCAGCTTTTCCATGGCAAAGCGAAATGCGCAGGACAGCCGCGATGTTCCATCTTGAAGCCCGGCCCCGCGCGCGCCAGCTTGGGGATCGCGACGGCGCGCACCCTGCTCGCGCCGAAAGGAGAATGTCTCATGGCCGATGCCACCTACACCCCGCCTGCCGTCTGGAGCGCCGACACCGTTTCGGGCGGCCGCTTCGCCAGCATCAACCGCCCCACCGCCGGCGCCCGTGAGGAGCGCGACCTGCCGGTCGGCGCCAACCCCTTCCAGCTCTATTCGCTCGCCACCCCCAACGGGGTGAAGGCGACGATCATGCTCGAGGAGCTGATCGAGGCCGGACACAGCGGCGCCGAATACGACGCCTGGACGGTCAACATCTCCGAAGGCGAACAGTTCACCAGCGGCTTTGTCGGCGTAAACCCCAATTCCAAGATCCCCGCCCTCCTCGACCGTAGCGATCCGGCCGCGCCCTTCCGCGTGTTCGAGAGCGGCGCGATCCTCGTCCACCTGGGCGAGAAGTTCGGGATGTTCCTCCCCGCCGACCCCGCCAGGCGCGCCGAGGTCTTGAGCTGGGTGTTCTGGCAGGTGGCATCCGGCCCCTTCATCGGCGGCGGCTTCGGCCATTTCTACGCCTATGCGCCGGAGAAATACGAGTATCCCATCAACCGCTATGCGATGGAGACCAAGCGGATCTTCGACGTGGCCGACAAGCGCCTCGCCGAAAGCCGCTTTCTCGCCGGCGACGAGTACAGCCTGGCCGACATCGCCAACTTCCCCTGGCTCGCGCCCTTCACCACCGGCACAATCTACAACGACGCGAAGACCTTCCTCAGCATCGACGAATACGCAAACGTCGGCCGCTGGGTGAAGGAGATCGCCGCGCGCCCGGCGGTGAAGCGCGGCCGGATCGTCAACAAGGTTTGGGGCGACGAGGACACCCAGCTGCGCGAACGCCACTCGGCGGCAGATTTCGAAGGCAAGCGGCTCGATTGAGCGGACTTGAAAAAAGGGGGCGAAACGGCGTTTTCGCCCCCTTCACATTGCCGCACATGCCGCTATAGACCGCCGCCTCTGCTGGGGCGTAGCCAAGCGGTAAGGCAGCGGTTTTTGGTACCGCCATGCGAAGGTTCGAATCCTTCCGCCCCAGCCACAGAATTACTCAGGCCTAACTATCGAAACGATAATGGGTTCAAATGCGGCTTGAAACACCGCGGCACCCTGTCTTGGTCTCAATTCTGGCACGATGATTCGAGCGTCGAAACGCGCAAGACCGTTCTCGACGGAAGCCGATCTTCCCCACAAACGTTTTACAGCTCTGTCCACCGATCGGTCGCGGGGGAAATCACCTCAAGCGGGTCGACCTGATCCCGAACGTACCCGCCTTAGCGACGTACTTTGCGACACAACCAGTCCATGGTTGCTCAGCCGGACAGCTGGCCAACGCAAGATGCGACACCGCGCGCAGCTGACGATCAACTTGATAAAGCTTCCCAGTCACACTCCCCTCAATTGCCCGGAGCGGCCATTGCATCGCCAAAATCCATATTGAAATTCCCGGCCACCGCTCATCAGCAAGAGTGGAGCCGGAGATTTTCGGATGATGCTTCGAGTCCGTCGTGGGCCGAAGGTATTCAGCCCACGTTTTCAGATGGCCTTCGCGATGGGCTCGGGCTGAACTGCCGACGGCGCTTCGATAGCACCCGGCAGATTTGCAGCTAAAATCTCGCTCGCGATTTCATCTGGCAACGGCGCGCCCAGAAAGAAGCCCTGCACATTCGTGCAGCCGTTTGCCGACACGAAGGTCAGCTGTGCGAGGTCCTCTATCCCCTCGGCAGTGACCTCAAGGCCGAGACTTTCGCCAAGCTGACAGATCGCACGAACGATCGACGCACTGCCTGTGTCCTCAAGCAACCGCGAAATGAAACTGCGATCGATCTTGATCCGGTCGATCGGAAAGCGGCGCAGATAGGACAGTGACGAATAGCCTTTGCCAAAGTCATCGAGGGCGATCTTTACCCCCATCGCGGACAGATCTTCCAGCGTCTTGAGGACAACCTCGTTGTCCGACAGCAGCGAGCACTCGACGATCTCGATCTCGAGCCGCTCCGGAGAAAGTCGGCTGAGTTCCAGGGCATTCTTGACCGTCGCCAGGAACCCGCCGCTGGCAATCTGCACAGGCGAGACGTTGACGGAGATGGTGAGCGACGGCGACCAGCCTGCGGCGACCGCACAGGCTTTTCTGAGCACGTCCTCGCCGATTGCCGAGATCAGGCCGAGCTCTTCGGCGATGGGAATGAACGTTTCGGGCGGCACATCGCCACGGGTGGGTGACTGCCAGCGCAGCAGCGCCTCGGCCCCTGTGCACCGGCGCGAGCGGGCATCGAAGATCGGTTGATAGAGGATCTCGAAGCTGTTGCTCGCCCACGCCTGGCGCAGATCGTTCTCCAGCGCGCAACGTTCGAGCATTGCCTGTGTCAGCGAGGGATTGAAGACGCAGACCCGTCCACGCCCGTCGCGCTTGGCGCGATAGAGCGCCACGTCTGCCTGCTGCGTGAGAACCTCGGCGTCATCGCTGTCGGCGGGGGCAAGCGTCAGCCCAACACTCGCGCCGATCTCCGCGGTGCAGTCCCCGAGCTTGAAAGGACTGGAGAGGGTCTCCACGATCTTCTCGGCGAGTTTCTGCGCGTCGCCCGCACTGGTAACACCGCGGGCGATCATCGCGAACTCGTCGCCGCCGATACGTGCGATGACGTCTCCGGACCGCGCCACCTGTTGCAGGCGCTTGGCGACGCTTTGGAGCAGAAGGTCACCGACCGGATGGCCCATCGTGTCATTGACGGCCTTGAAGCGGTCGAGGTCAATCAGCAGCAGGGCGAACGGCTCCGGCGCCCCGCTCTTCAAATGTGCGCACCGTTCGGCAAGCTGCGTTACGAAGCTGTAGCGATTTGCGATGCCGGTGAGCATATCGTGCATGGCCATCTGGTGAAGGCGCTGCTGCGCATTGGCACGACCAAGCTCGAAAAGATGGGTGGAGATGCCGGTCCCCATGATCATGACCGCCGCCACCGCGATTGCCGCCGCCATCGCGGTGAAAACCTCGCTGTTGGAACTGGCGTCAACGCCTTCGATGGGGGTTACGGCAAAAGCGGCCATCCCTGTGAAGTGGAGCAGAATGATCGCCCCGACGAGAAGCAGCGTCGTGCCCCATGCGTTGCCATGAGCGTCCTTGTCCAGCCGTTGGAGCCTGTGAGCAGCCAACGCCGACATGACGACCGCACACGCAATGGAGGCCGCCACATAGCCGGGCTTCCAGGTCACGATCCCGTCCGGCCGGTAGGCGAACATGCCCACGTAGTGCATGGTCGAAATCGCGAGGCCGATCATGCCTCCGCCACATAGGCCGGCAACCCTGCTGGTACGCACCCGAACGAGGGCAAAGCCCAAGGCACACCCGCCGATGGCGATCAGGGCTGACACGATGGTGAGAGTCGCATCGAAGTGCACTGGTACGCCGGGGCGGTAGCCGAGCATCGCGATGAAATGGGTGGCCCAGGTCGAGGATCCGGCACACACCGAGGCGAGGAACAGCCAGTGCAGCCCGGTTGATCCACGCGAGTGGACAGTACGATGCGCGAGCCTGATGGTTACCGAACAGCCAAGCAGGCACACAAGGGCTGCCAGCAGCACCAGCAGTGCGTTGTGGTCGTAGGCAAGGCAAGTCAGAACGCGCAAACAGGATCCTTCTCTGCCCGGCCGTTAGCCCGGAGGCGCTTAAGTCACCTAAAGAGGGAAGGCTAAGCGGGACTTAATGGCGGATAAGGGCCGATGATGGTGACCGCTCAAGCTTGACGGAAAGCGTCGTGAGGCGATCAGTAGGTGATCGTGACGACGACCGCGTCGGAATAGCTCCCCGCTCTTGCCCACTGTCGCGCCGGTATCCGGCCATAAATGAAGACGCTCTGGCCGAAGAACAGAAGTCCGTTCAGCGGTGTGGTAATTCTCTGTGTCCCTGCCGAACCGTCGCCGAAGACGATCGTGCGCGCGGCATTGACGTAGAGATTGTAGTTCAGGGTATTCGTGCCTTGCCGCAGCGTGCGCTGAGCCGCATTGCCCGAACTGCCCGCACTGGACGCGATATCGACGGACCCGAACAGCGATACGAGCCCTGTGCAGTTGACCGTCACCGTGCCCGATGTGTCGGAAGGGGTGGAGGATGTCGGGTCATAGGTTCCGAACGCGATATTGGTTGCTGTCGCCGTGCACGAGCACAGCGTACAGGCGAGCGCCGGGCTTGGCGCGGCGATGCCGATCGCCAGCAGCCCGGCAAGAAACGCTGCGAATAGCCTCAGGGCGCGAGCGAAACTCAGGTTCATGGGGAAGGCTCCAAGGTTGGCCGTGGCATGCAGGCGACCGGCGCGAGCTGCCGGTTTTCGTCGATTTGCGGCGCCGCAGGGATCTGCGCTTCGCAGCGATAGGTTCGTGTGGAGACGGAAAGGCGCTCGCCTCCTTCAAGATCAGGCAGGAAGACAAGGCCATCATATCCGGTGATTGCCGCGACCTGCGATCCGGACAGGACTTCCAGCCCGGGGGGTAGCGGCTCGCCGTCGGGTCCGATCAGCCGGAAGGTCACCGGGACCTGCGAAGCGCCACCGAACGTGACGCGCACCGCCTGCCGGAAACCGGGGACAACATGCCGTTCACCGGCGTCCACTTCCGCCGTGATCGGAAGCGAAGCGACGTCAATCGCAATGCGGTTCGGTGCATAGGGCTCAAGACCGGTGAGGAGCGCAACCTTGCCCGATCCTCCTTTCGCAACCACCGGCCGGTTTTCGAGGTAGAGCGTTACGTCTGCCTCGCTGTCCAGATCGACCACGGCAAAGGCGTTTTCCAGTCGCGGCGTCGCCACGACTTTGCCGCCCACCGCCACCACTGCGCCTCTGGCGCTGAGCCGTATCCCCTGTCCTGCACCGTTGCGACCGCCAGCCAGTTCCAGGTCGCCGACGCGCGTGCGAAGCAGCGTCGAGACGTCGATGATCGGCTGATCCGATACCATGTCATATCCGGCGGCGAACTGGTATCCGGCGCCCGGATCGTTGGGCGGGGCAACGCCGGCCACAGCAATGAACCGCTTGTCGTCGATCCGCGCGCTTGCGCTGGTGCGAGCCCCCAGCGGCATGCTGACCGAGAGAAACGCACCGTTATCGGTTCGGCCGCCAAACTCGTTTCGGCGCAGGCCGAGGTTGTAGAACGCGGTCCTGAAATCGCCGTTCAGACTGAGGCTTGTCGTCCTGAAGCTCTGCCCTGCCGCAGTGCGCGTTTCGGCGTGTCCGAGCACGACATCGCCGAGCAAGCCGAGCGACAGACTTCCCGCGATCGCGATTTCCCGCCGCGTAGCGGTGAAAGGCAAGGCACCCGCCTCGTCGCTGCCTACCTGGGTGAAGCGGCCGTTATCCTGCTGGTAGCTCAAGGTGAGCGAATGCGTCGGCGCGATCCTCTGGAACTGGGCGCGCCATAGCGTCCCACGCCCCTGCGCGCTTCGGGAAATCGCGCCGGCCACCCCGAACTCGCCGATCGGGGAGAGCACCCATCCGATGCCGACCCCGCCCATCTGAACATCCGGACTGGCCTCGAGCCGTCCACCAATCGTGAGCGCTTCGTTCAAGCCGAAGCGCAGGAACCCCGCAGCGAAGGGCGCACCGTAATCGAAGCTCGCGGTGCCGTAGTTCCGCCGGACCAGACCGGCCTCGAGGGAGAAGTCCACGAGCCCGGGCCGCAATAGCCGCGGGCTGGTGTAGATGCTGCTGGTCACTTGCCGCGACAGGCCATTGGCATCGGTGATCATCATCGTCACCTCGCCGGCCCCGGAGAAGATCGGCTGGTAATCGATGATGAAGGCACCCGGCTGCACGGGAACAGTCTGGCGGCTCGCCGCAGATAGAGGTCCACGGTGGACGGTATGGTTGCCGCTTCGGTGAGCTGCGGCACCGGGAAGGTGACAAGGGTCGGCTGGAGCGAGAAATCCGTGCCGACGCGGATGCCCGCAAATCGGGTCGGCGCGCTCCATTCTGTTGCCTTGGTGACAGTATCGCCCACCACGAGCCGAACGTTTTCGTTGGGCCAGTCGCGCTGGAAATAGCTGTCGAGCCGCACGGCTGTGCGTCCTGCATTCTGGACCGTGGCCGTGGTGCCGATAAGGCCCCATCCCCCCGAAACCCCCGCATCGAGAAATGCGAAGGCCGAGTTCTGCCCGTTCCAGCGATTGAACGTGAGATCGTAGCTCAGGAAGACGGCCGGCACGATTTCATCAAGCGCGACAGGTTGAGCAGCTCTGCCGTATCTGGCCGGAGGAAAGACGGCGGGATCGGCGCTGATGTCCAGCAGGCTTCCGCCGTCTTCAAGGGCTGCCGAGACGCCCCCCACGACCGGGAGAGCGACATATTCCTGTCCCGACAGCGCAAATGCGCTCGCCAGCTGGGGAAGGATCAGGCCGGTCAGTGCAAGATCGGAGCGCCTGATGAAGATGGCATCGCCCCTCACCACCACGAGAGCCTGATGCGGGGTCGGCCTGCCGTTGATCATCACGCCCACCGGTTTCGGTTGGGGCAATTCGCTTCGCCCGTCAGGCCTGGCGCGGTTCGCAGGTACCGCACCACCGCTGGCGTCCTCGGCCCGCAGACAGGAGGCGCACATCATCGCCGCCGCCGCCAAGGCGGATGCCCCAGCGCGCCATAGCCGCATGGCGAGCATCGCCGCACCCACTCACGGTTGTGGCGTGGGGGCGCGCGGCACGGCAAGGAGAGAGCCGTCTTCGGTCATCGCTTCCACCTCTGCAATCGCCGCGCCACCCCAGCGGGCATCGACGGTGCGACTGGCACCGGCCAGCAGATAGAAACCCGTGCCTGTGCGCACCGGATCGGACGCGGCCGGACGGACGACGAGATCCGCGATGCGAACGTGGCGCGTGCCCGCGTTGGAGACGACCAGACGGCCGTCCTCCGCCGCCGACCAGAGAAGCAGGGGTTTGGCATCCGGCAAGCCGCGGAACACAGGGATGCTGAGCTGCAGGAGCGTCTGGAGGGTGCCGGGTTCCGCCGTGGCGCGCGGCAGTTCGCTCACGATCAGGCGATAGGTGCTTTCGACCGGGCCCGTCTGCTGAGGCAGGCTGCAACGCACGAGTCTCCTCGTGCCCGGCGCGATCGTCACGATCGCGGGATTGATGGCTATGCTTTGGCTCTCGTCGAGCGCATCGCTGCCGTGATCCTGATGCCAGCGGTAACCGCGCACCTGGACCGTGACGTCGCTTGTTCCGTCATTGCCGATGTTGATCGAACAGAACTGCTGGTTGGCGGCAACCTCGACGCGGACCGGCAGGACGGAAAGCGACCCCGCCAAAGCGGCCTGCGCCTGCAAGAGACCCAATAGGCCGCACACCAGCTTCAGCACGGCAAGGCCGCGGCGAACGATCGACCCCCGCACCATCGGATCAGTAGCTGACGGTGATCGTCACCGTGTCCGTGTAGTTGCCGACCGCCACGGCCTGTTGGGCAGCGACCCGGCCATAGACCGTCAAAGTCGAAGGCGAAGTCGATGCCGTGGTTGCTGCGGGGGTATCTGTTCCGGGCGTATTGCCCCAGTTCGTGGTGCGGGCGACGTCGCTGTACAGGGCATAGTCGAGGCGATTGCTGCCGCTTGCCATTTTGCGGCTCGTGACTGTCGTGCCAGCGGTGGTCCCCGCGTTGAGGCCCACCGTGAAACTGGTTCCCGGCGTACAGGTCACCGTTATGGTGCTCGAAGCATCGGTGGGAGTGGCCGATGTAGGGTCGTAGTTTCCGAAGGCGAGGTTCGTGGCGCTGACAACGCAGGCCTTCACCACCGTTGCCGACACATCCATCGTCGTTTGCGCGGATTGGGCCCATGCGGATGACGGAAGAAGTCCGAAGCTGATTGCCAGTGCGGCCAGTATTCTTGGTGACATGAGGCTGTCCTTGGATTCACCCCCACAGAATAAGCCGCAGGACTGAACAGCAAGCCGAATGGCCCTTAGGGGTTAGTCCGGATGCCTCTGGTTAGCTGAATCCCGCTTACATGCCCCCGGCGGTCACCCATCTTTTGTATGTGGGTTCGACCCCCGATGGAGGCCCCGACTCGGGACAGATGCGTAACTTCAAGGTGGCAGTTTCCGGGCTGATCCTGTCGACGCTTGGCCCAAAGAATCTCTCGACCGTTTTCACGACAGGATTTCTCGCTGGCCCACGAATAGTGGCCTCGGCGTGAATTAAACCGGCTGCACCGCTCGTTTCCTCCACGACCGCCCCGATCGGGGCGGGCAGCAACGGAAGGAGACATCACGTGAAACTCGCAATCGCTACCCCGATTATCGCTCTGGGCATGATGGCTGCCGCCGGACATGCGGCCGTGAGCGACCTCTACGAGGAGCGCCTTGCCCGCGCGGAAGAGCGCATGATCCTCACCGCGCCGATCGCCGGGATCGAGAACAGCCTGTGGTTTGACTACCGGATCGACATTACCGAAGCGCAGAAGGAACTGCGCGCCGATCTCGGCCAGGCGAGCGATCTCGAGGACCTGCGCGATGCGTGGGAGGAATATGCCCGCGAACTTCGTCAGGAGCGCGAGGAATATATCGAGGAAATGGCCGAACGTGGCTATCGCACCGGCACCGTGACAGTGGGCTGATCCGCCACATTCTTTTTCAACGAGGCACCGGGGAGGGGTTGGCAGGATTGCCGGCCCCTTCTTGCATCAGGGCTGCTTCCATCCGCGCGCCCGGGCGGCGCGTTCCCCCTCGGCATCGAGCGCCTCGCCCGCAGCCATGCCTTGCGCGGCGGCAAGCAGATCGCTCTCGCTCCCGGCCTGGCGGAATTCGGTTCCCTGCGCTGTGCCGAGCGCGAATTGCCGCTCTATCTTCCAGCCGGTGTCATCGCGGCAGGCGATCCCGCCATTATCGGCGCCGCGCCACGCCCGGCACAGATCGCCGTTCTCGCGCGCGAAGCTGAGGAGGATCCGGGTGTCTGTCTGATCCGCCTGCGTGGCGGCCAGCTGCGTATCGAGCGCGGCGGCCAGATCGTCCCCTGCATAGCCTTCGGGCGTTTCCGCCTGCCACGGCTGCACGATCGCGAGGATGAGCGAGGCCGCGATGGCCGGACCGGCAAGGGGCGCCCAGCGCCGGAACGCCGCTGGCAGCCCGCGTTTCTGCCGGGCGGCGGCGAGGCTGACGACCTCCGCCGTGCCCGAACCGATGTCCTGCGCCGGCGTGGCGAGCAGCGCCGCGAGGCCGGGCGGCACCGCTTCCTGCGCAATCGACGCGTAATGCGCGGACAGGGTTGCCTTCAGAGCGCGGTGGGATGCGACCTTGCGCCCGAGCGCCGGGTCCTCTGCGATTGCCGCCTCGACCTCGGCCTGCCCGGCCGCGTCAAGCTCGCCATCGGCATAGGCGGCCAGCAGTTCTTCGGTCACGCGCATTCTGCATCCTCCAGCATCGCCATCAGCGCGTCGCGCCCGCGCACCAGCCGCGAATTGAGCGTGCCCACGGGGCAGCCGACGATCTCGGCCGCCTCCTTGTAGGACCAGCCCTCCACCATAACCAGCAGCACCGCCTCGCGCTGTTCCTCGGGCAGGCGCGCCATGGCGCGGTCGACCAGCGACAGCTCGACCGCCGCCTCCTGCGCGCCGTCGCCGCCGACCGATACCCCTGCGTCAGGATCCACGAAGGTCTCTCGCCGGCGCGCAGTGGCCCTGGCCTCGTCGATGAAGATGTTGCGCATGATCCGGTACATCCAGCTGTCGAGCCGCGTTCCCTCCTGCCATTGCTCACGGCGGGCGAGGGCCCGTTCGATGGTCATCTGGCACAGATCGTCGCCGTCGGGCCTCGACCCGGCAAGCCCGATCGCGAACCGCCGCAGACGCGGCAGCAGATCGAGCACCTGGTTTTCGAAGCTCTGGGGCAGCGGTCCATGCCTTTCTGCGGATGAAACGGATGGGCTTGTCCGTTTCATCCATGCTTAATGCGGATTGGAGGAAGAACACAATCATGCGCGGTGGGACGAGACTTCTGGCTTTCGCGATGTTCGCCGGGACGCTTGCGGGGCCGCTCGCGGCGCAGCTTCAGGTGCCCGGCGTGCCGATGCGCGTGCCGCCGGTTGGCAAGGTGCTTGGCGAGGTCGGCGGTCAGCTCGACCAGACGGTGGGTGAGGCAAGGGCACTGACCGAGCGCGAGGCACGGCGGCTAATACGGCTGCGCGAACGCACACTTCAACGGCTGCTCGCCGCCAACCCTCAGGCGATCGAGCGCGATGCGGCCGGCAACCTCGCCCGGCGCGGCGAGCTGCTGGCGACGGGCGCTTCCGAACCGGAACTCCTCTTGATGGAACAGGCGGGCTTCCGCGTGCTGGCCCGCGAGGAAATCGAAGGGCTCGGAATTGCCTTCGCCCGCCTCGAGGTTCCTGCCGGAATGACGCTGGCGGACGCGCAGGCGCGTGCCGCCGCGCTCGCGCCCGGGGCGCAGATCGAGGCCGATACGCTCCACTGGGAGGCGGGATCGCAGGCAGACCCGCGCACGCCGCCCCCCGTTGCGGCATTGGCTCAGGCGGCCAGCCGCACGGCCACCGTGAAGGTCGGGATCATCGATGGAGGGGTCGGCACATCCGTGCCGGTGCAAGGACAGAAGGGCTTCGCGGCACAGGCGCCGCATCCTTCGGACCACGGCAGCGCTGTAGCCAGCCTCCTGCACGATCATGGAGCGACCCGGCTCTGGGTCGCGGATGTTTATGGCAAGGACCCGGCGGGCGGCAATGCCTCGGCAATTGCCAGAGCGCTCGGCTGGCTGACCGCGAATGGCTGCAAGGTGATATCGGTAAGCCTGGTGGGCCCGCGCAGCGCTCTGGTGGAGCGCGCCGTCGCCGCCGCGCGGGTCAAGGGCGTGGTGGTGATCGCCCCTGTCGGCAATGATGGCCCCGCCGCTCCGCCCGCCTATCCTGCGTCCTATGAAGGTGTTCTCGCGATCACGGGGGTGGACCGCAAGGGGCGCGCCCTGATCGAGGCCGGACGGGTGCAGCATCTCGATTATGCCGCGCCGGGTGCCGGGGTCCATGCACGCGATGCCCGCGGCCGGATCAAGGCGTGGCGCGGCACCAGCTTTGCCGCCCCGCTCGCCGCTGCGCGCGTGGCTGCCGCGCTGGGCGGCGGCGGGGCATGGCGCACAAAGCTGGACGCCGAGGCCCGCGATCTCGGGCCGAAGGGCGCGGACGAGACCTTCGGACGCGGCCTGCTGTGCGGGAGCTGCGGCCAGCGGAAGTGATTTTCGTGCGGCGCGATGGATTAGGCGCCGCACCCCATCCGTTTTCCCTTCGAGCGGGCAAGCGAATGCCCGCCGGACACTGGAAAGGAGACGGACATGAAGAAGCTTATCCTCGCTGCAAGCGCCATCGCACTGATCCCCGCTGCCGCACAGGCGCAGCTGCTCGGTGGCGGAGGCGGCCTCGGCGGCGGTCTGGGCGGTGGCCTCGGCGGCACGCTCGGCGGCACCATCGAACGCACCACCACCACCGTGCGCGGCACGGTCGACAGCACCGTCAGCGGTCGCGGCTCGACCCGTGGCACCCAGTCGGTCGATGCGCGCAAGGGCACCGTGCAGGCCGAGCGCAGCGCCGAAGGATCGATCACCGGTTCGACCGCCAGCCTCGCCGATCTGGTCGTGCCCCCGATGGGCGGCATGACGCAGGCGAGCGGCAACGGATCGGCCAGCGGTCAGGGCAGTGCCAATGCGCAGTTGATCGGCACCGATGCCGTGACCGGCACTCTCGCGCCGGTGGCGGGCACCGCCAAGTCCTTCGCCGCGAACACCGCAGGTAGCGCCGTGGGCACGGCACGCGGCGCCGCCCGGAACGCGCCGATGCCCGGCACGCCTGCAATCCCGGCTCTCGGCGGGGTCTCGGGCGAGGGCAGCGGAAGCGGCAGCGCGGGCGGTGAAGGGTCGGCCTCGCTGATGCCCTCGGCGCTCGCCGTCGCGGGTTCGGCAGCGGCGGCAGGGCAGGGCATGACCAGCGTCGCGCCCGGTATGCCGGTGATGACGCCGGATGGCGCCTCGCTTGGCAAGGTGCGCGAGGTGATCGCCAACGGGCGCGGCGAGATCCAGCAGGTCGTCGTCAAGCAGGGCAAGATCACGCGGGCGCTGCCTGCGGGCATGTTCAGCGCATCGGGCAACGCGCTGGTCGCCGGCGAAGCGCGAGGCGGAGCGGGCGAGCAGGCCGCGACGGGCGAGGCAGCGCCGGTGCCTGCGGCCGGAAGCGAACCGCACTGATCGAACCAACCACACGCCCGCCGGCCGTCCCGAACGGTCGGCGGGTCGTCGTGCAACAGACGGCTGCCTCAATCGACCGTCGCCCCGTTGCTTGAGGAGGTCAAAAAGGTTCGCTGAAACCCAACCTCACCGTTCTGCACAACCGCGACCCACTACAGGGTCGAAATCCAATCCGGCTTGGCGGCTTCCTGCAAAAAGTGACATTTGTTCATGTGATCTTGAACGGCAAGTTCTGGGTCGGGGAGCTACCGGAAGGTTTTGGGTCGTTGCCGTTATCCGATTGCGACATGCGCAATCTATGCGAAGTCCCTGACCGCCGCGGGCGTGCGTCAAGCGCTGGGGCTGCCGACCGGGGAAGATGCATGAAGGTCGGGATCATCGGTGCAGGCAATGTCGGCATGGGCATTGGCAAACGGCTTTCCGTCAGAGGTCATGAGGTCGTCATCAGTTTCGCACGCAGTCCTGACAAGGTGTCTTCTGCGGCTGACATGATCAGTTACGGGGCAAAGGCTGGCACACCGGAAGAGGCTGCGCGCCACGGGCAGGTGGTGATCATCGCCACGCCCTGGGCCGCGACGCTGGATGCCGCCCGTGCCATCGCGCCGCAACTCGACGGCAAGATCGTCTGGGACACCACCAATCCGCTCAAGCCCGATTTAAGTGGGCTGGAAATCGGGTCTACGTCGAGCGGCTGCGAGGAAGTGGCTCGTGCGGCGCCCGGCGTGCGCGTGGTCAAAGCCATGCCGCCCTTCGCAGAGGTGCTGCATACGCAACAATGGAAATAAGCGGGCAGCTGCCCAGCGTGTTCGTCAATGGTGACGATGCCGAGGCGCGCAAGGTCATCCTGATGTAGCTCGATGATCTTCCCGCCGCAGGCGTCGATGCAGTACCGCTGGCGAATGCTCGCTACACCGAACCGCTGGGGATGCTGCTAGTGCAGCTGGCCTATGTCGAAGGCCTGGACGCGCGGATCGGCGCTGCACTTGTTCGATAAAGCGAACGGCAATGGCTGAAGGCAAGTTTGACGGGCAACGGATTTGTACCGAGGGCGGCAGTGCGGACCTCGGTCTGGCCCAGGTTCTCAGCGCAGCTTCAAGCAATGGTGTTACGGTCTGCCCCTCGATCGTCAGCACAAATCCAGCCGCAGACACGAGTGCGCACCGCGCCATGGCGCGCTGACGGCCCGGGGCCGCCGCAGCCGCACCGAGCGCCGCAAGCAGTTCCGGATCGATTGGTTCTCCCGCCTTTCGCCAGGCTTTAATGTCAATGAGTGCGGTTTAGGTCGGGCGTCTGCCCGCGGTGTTAATCAGGTCGGCTTAGAGATCGCACGTGGGATCGAAAAGCTCGGTTTCAGGCGCCACAGCCGTCGCGAACAGCCTCTGCCACCAGGCGGCGACGCGGGCTGAGCCTGACGCCGCGAGGACCAGTAAAGATCTGCAAGGCGATCGACGACCGTCGCGAGAAACGGTGCTTCGGCCGGCTCGATCGCAGCAAAGATCGCGACGATAAGGCTTTTGAACGCCTAACCGGATTAAACGGCGATAGTAGGTTCCCTGCTTCCAGGTAACGTTCGGAATGCCTGACACAGTCTGTGGCCTCCTGTCGTGGTACCTTCGCATGGTACCAAGCAGGATGTCAGAGCGGAAACCCGTTGGTTCTCATATTATTATTCATTTTCTGGCTGGGAATCATTCCGCCCCAGCCACGAATATCTTCAGGCCCGACCATCTGAAGAACAGCAGTTTTTTCAACGTGAAAATCCCGCAGCACCCGTCGGGGTCCTGATCTGGGCACCATGATCGCAGGATGCGGCCCGATTTGCTCGGCGTTCCCACCGGCAAGTGCAAAGGATCCGCACCGCGCTGCCGCCTCGTGCTCACCGCGTGGCCTGTCAGAGCGGGAAGCCGGCCGGAACGTAGATTTTCCGGAAACCGAGCCGCACCACGCCGGCGGTGTCCATGCGCTGCAATTCGCGGTTCAAGGCGGGTCTGCTGACGCCCAGCATGGATGCCAGTTCTGCCTGCGTCACATCCAGTTCGATCCATTCGGCATCCGCCTTGACCGGATCGGACATCTTCTCGCTCTCCCGCATGAACTGCAGCCGCCGCCATAGCCGTTCGCGCAGCGAGAGGAACGCGAGCGATTCGATCAGCCGCCACTGCTGGCGGATCGTCTCGGCCGCGACCCGGGCGAGTTCCTGCTCGATCTCGACATGCTGGCGCCGCAATCTGGCGATCGCGGTCGCCGGGATGAAAAGCGTCACGAGGTCGGTGCGGGCCTCCGCGAACAGCGGGGCCGGGGCGCCGTCGGTTATGTAGGTCTGGCCTAGCGAATCCCCCGGGCGGCAGATGCGCAGCAAGAGGTTCCCGCCGTCGGCGCGGCCGATGAACTGCCGCGCCTCGCCCGACTGGATCGCGAAGATCCCGCCCGGCTGGTCCTCGACCGTGTAGATCAGCGCGCCGGCGGGGAAGCTGCGCTCGCGCCCTGCTGCGACGAGCTCGGCCCGCACGGCTTCGGGCAAACGATCAAGCCAGCGCAGCATCCCTCCCCGCTCCTCCTCTTTGCAAATGTCACCCAGATGACAACCAGCCACCCGAGTACCTGATAAGGCCGCGCCTCGACAAGGGAGAGAGAGGGATGGCGCACGAGGGTGCATGCCTGACGCGCAGGCAGGTCGTCGGCGGCGCGGCGGCGCTGGCGGGGGCACACGTGGCGGGGGCGGCGTGGGCTGCCGAGCCGTGGGACGCCGGCGCGGTGCGCCACATCCTGCCTGCCGCCAGCCACGACCGCATCCTGCTCAAGGTCTCCTTCACGAAGCCAATCGAGGGCGCGGCGGATCTGGTCATCGGCGGACGCCGCTGGCCGGGCACCGCAACCGGCAGCGAGCGCCGGCACTGGACGTTCTGGGCGCAGGGCCTCGCGCCGGGCCGGGTCCACGAGCTGCGGCTGATGCAGGAAGGCCGCCACCTGTGCGCGCCCTGGCCGCTCGCCACCTTCCCCGCGCCCGATGCGCGCCCCGGTCATTTCCGGTTCCTTTCCTTCACCTGCGCGGGCGGAGACCCGGCGAGCAACACGCCGCAGCTCGAGATCTTCCGCCCGACAGAGGTGCGCCGCCGCCTGCTGGCGCGCGCGCTGTCCTTCGGCCCGCAGGCGGTGATCGCGAACGGCGACCATATCTACTGGGACCAGACGACCTGGCTGCAATCGCGCAACCCGCGGATCGCGAAGCTCGCCCGCGCGCGCTACGAGGCCTTCGGGATGTTCGACCGTGCGCGGCCGGTCATGGCCCCCCCCAACGAGGCGCTGATCGAGCGGATCGGCGATGCCCAGATCGCCGCGCTCTACGGCACCAGCCTGCGCTCAGTCCCGTCCTTCTTCGTGGGGGACGATCACGACTATTTCGAGAACGACGAGGCCGAGGAGCGGTTCGTCACCTTCCCGCCGGACGCCTTCTCGATGGCGGCCAAACGGGCCACGCAGCAGCTGTTCTACCCCGAGTTCCTGCCCGATCCCGCGCGCCCGCTCGCACTCCCCGGCAGCCGGGCGGGCGGCCTCTCGGAGAGCTTCGGCACCCTGCGCGTCGGACGCCTGTTCGAGGCGCTGATCTACGACTGTGGCGGGCACCTCTCGCTCGCGGGGGACGATGCGCGGCTCGTGCCTGCCGCGGCGGAGGCGTGGCTGCTGAAGCGGACCAGCGCCGAGGACACCGCCCAGCTTCTCCACGTGCCCTCACACCCTCCCGGCTGGTCGGCGGGCAAGTGGCGCGAGTGGTATCCCGATGTGGTCGCCGCGGAGGCGAGCCGGCTGACGGCGGGCGGCGCGGCGGTCACCGATTTCGGTGGTGCGAGCGACGGCGCGGGGCGGCTGACGACCGCCGTGCCCAAGTTCATGTGGCAGCCCGGCTGGCAGGCGCAGCACCAGCGGCTGATGGCGGCCCTCGCCGGCCAGCGCCGCCGCCCCGCCGCGGTGATCTCGGGCGATCTCCACGCCACCGGGGCGCTGAAGCTGACGCGCAGCGGCACGCTCGACCTGTCGCACAACCCCGTCCACGTGCTGCTCGCCGGCCCGCTCGGCACATCGACGGCCGGGTGGCCCTCGGCAGTGCGTGGCGGGGTGCCGCAGGTGCCGGGGGCACTGGCGGCCGAGACGCTCGATCCGGTGCGCGAACGCAACGGCTTCACCATCGTCGACGTGACGCCCGAAAGCATGGTGTTCCGCCTGTTCGGCTGGCGCGAACCCGATCCGCTCGAGGCCATCGATACGCTCGAACCCTACGCCACCATCGCGGTGGCGCGGGGCTGACAATCAGGAAAACACAGGGGAGAATGCAATGAACAGGATCAAGTTGCTGGCGGCGAGTGCGCTCTATCTCGTCGCCTGCCAGCCGGCTCTGGCGCAGGACCAGGATACGGGCATCGACGAGGCCGATGCGGAAAGCACGCCGGGTGCGGAAATCATTGTCACCGCCCAGCGGCGCGCGCAATCGCTCCAGGATGTGCCGCTCACCGTCACCGCCTTCGGGACCGAGGCGCTCGAGCGCCAGCAGATCCGCAACTCCTCCGACCTGCAGCTCACCCTGCCGAACGTCACCTTTACGAAGACCGCCTTCACCAGCGCGAGCTTCACGATCCGCGGGATCGGCGACCTGTGCGTCGGGCAGAGCTGCGATGCGGCCACCGCGATCCACGTCAACGGCTCGCCCCTGTTCGGCACGCGCCTGTTCGAGACCGAGTTCTTCGATCTCGAGCGGATCGAGGTGCTGCGCGGGCCGCAGGGCACGCTGTTCGGCCGCAACGCCACCGGCGGCGTCGTAAACATCGTGACCGCGCGGCCGGATGCGGGCGGGTTCGCAGCCAATTTCGACGGCGAATACGGCAATTTCGAATCCGTCCGCCTGCGCGGCATGGTCAACGTGCCGCTCACCGACACGCTCGCAGTTCGGGTCGCGGGAATGTATCTCAACCGAGACGGTTATACCCGCAACCTCTTCGACAACAGCCTGATCGACGGGCGCGACATGTTCGCGCTGCGCGGCTCGGTGCGCTGGGAGCCGACCAGCGACACCTCGATCGACCTCATGGCCTACTGGTTCCGCGAGGACGACGACCGGCTGCGCATCCAGAAGCAGCTGTGCCAGCGCGATCCCACCGGCGTGCTGGGGTGCCTCCCCGGACGGCTCGCCTTCGAGGCGCCCAACGCCAATGCCAGCTTCACCGGTACTCTGACGTCGCGCGAGTTCCTGCGCTGGCGCGGGGGCACCGGGATCGGCCCGGGCCTGTCGCTGCTGGCGCTGACCAGCCTCTATGGACCCGACAGCGCCACCGGTGCGCGCGTTCCCGACGACGTGCGCACCGTCGATGTCGATTTCCAGCCGACCTACTTCGCCGACGAAAAGCAGTTCCAGGGGCGGCTCGACCACGATTTTGGCGCGGCGCAGCTGCAGCTGACCGGCCTCTATTCCGAGTCCAGCGTGGATTCCCGGCAGGACCAGACGCTGCTCGTCACCAACCGCGCGATCTGGCAGCCCGGCATCGACAATCTCGCAAATTACGCGGCCGTCAACCCGACAGCGCTTGGCGCGACAATCAACGGCTTGCTGGCCGCGACGCGCTCCGCCATCATCCCCGGCGGCGCACGCGGGCAGCTGTGCACCTCGATCGCCGACCCGCTGGGCGTTGGAGCCTTCGCCGGACGCTCGACCTGCGCCGACACGCCGGTGAACTTCGATCGCTCGGTCGGCTTCAACCGCGCGTGGTCGGCCGAGGCGATCCTCACCGCGCAGCCCGCCGAGGGCCTCAACCTCATCCTCGGCGGGATCTATGCCGACAACCGCCTGTCGGAGAACAGCTATTACGTCAGCAACTTCGGCACCGACTATGTCGCCGGGGTGCTCGGCGTGCTCAACACCCTGAGCCAGCGTCAGGCGGGCAACGCGGCCTATCCCGCGGTGTTCCTCGCCACACCCTTCTTCCGCAGCAACACCGACGAATACCGCCTCAAGTCCTACGGCATCTTCGGGGAAGCGGCATGGGAGCTGACCGGCGACGTCACCCTTACCGCGGGCCTGCGCTACAACAACGACCGCAAGAGCCTGCGGGCGCGGTCGACGCTGGCGAGCTTCCCCGCCCCCGTCGGCACCACCTCGGCCTTCGATTCTCCCTTCGCGGGCAATTTCGACGCCGACCAGGCAACCCCCGGCAACCAGCCATGGCAGGACCGCGCGGTCGGCTTCGACGCCCTTACGGGCCGCGCGGTGATCGACTGGCAGGTGACGCCGGACAGCATGATCTATGCGTCCTATTCGCGCGGCTACAAGTCGGGCGGGATCAACCCGCCAGTGCAGCCCGGCTTCGACGTGCCCGAGAACTTCAGCCCCGAATACGTCAACGCCTTCGAGATCGGCACCAAGAACCTCTTCGCGAACGGCGTGCTGCAGCTCAACGCATCGGCCTTCTACTACCAGTACAAGGGCCTGCAGCTCAGCCGCCTCGTCGCGCGCACCGCGATCAACGACAACGTCGATGCCGACATCTACGGCTTCGAGGCCGAAGCGGTGGTGCGCCCTGCGCGCGGGTGGCGCTTCGACCTCAACTTCAGCGCGCTCAAGACGAAGGTGACGCAGGACCTTCTGATGACGAACCCGCGCGATCCGAGCGGCGGCCGGGCGGACGCGGTGATCATCAAGGACATCACCAACGCCTCGAACTGCGCGGTCGTGCCCACCGTGGCCGGCAACGCGGCGGGGACAAACACTCTGGTCGCCACCGTCAATCAGGGCATCGGCGCTGGCGTGGGCGCGCAGGGCCTGCTGCGCGCGCCGACCGCCTTCCCGACGGGCAGCGGCATCAACGGGGCGACGGGGGCGTTCAGCATCTGCAGCGCCCTCGCCAACGCGATCGCCAACCCCTCGGCCGCGCTGCGCACGAGCTTCGCGACGCCGACCGGCCCGCTGCCGTTCACGCTCGAGCCGTCGGGCGTTCCGGTCAACATCCGCGGCAACCAGCTGCCCCAGGCGCCCGACTTCAAGGTGTCCGCGGGCGCGCAGCACACAGCCGATCTTGGGGCCGGCATGAGCCTCGTCCTGCGCGGCGACATCGCCTTCACCGGCGAGAGCTACGGCAGCATCTTCAACGGCAACGTCAACCGGGTCGAGGCCTTCGCCATCGTCAACGCGCAGGTCCAGCTGAACGGGCGCGACGATCGCTGGTTCGCCCGCGCCTTCGTCCAGAACCTGACCGACAATGACGCCATCACGGGGCTCGCACTCACCGACACGTCGACCGGGCTCGGAACAGGCGTCTTCGCCCTCGAGCCGCGCCGCTACGGGGTGGCCTTCGGCACACGCTTCTGAGTGCAGTTGTTGGCGTGAGCGCACCCGGGTCCCGCGTGGGGCCCGGGTGTGTTCTGGTCATCGGCGGCGTCATGCCGAGAGGCGCGAGCGGCTCTAGAGCGGACGCGTCATTCCAGTGCAGCGGACGCTCATGGCCGGCCCGCCGTCTGGTTGGCGGTGCGACCGGGCGGAGACCGGGGCTGCAATCGGGCACCCGGCACCCTATCTTGCCTCCATCAGCCCCGAGGAGCCACGCCATGATCGAACGCATCATCACCAAACGCACCCATGATCTTGGCGGCGGGTTCGAGGTCGGGCGGGTCCTGCCGTTCCATGCCCGGCGGATGGTCGGCCCCTACATCTTCTTCGACCACATGGGCCCGACCGAACTAGCCCCCGGCATCCCGCGCGAACTCGACGTGCGGCCGCATCCGCATATCGGCCTTGCCACAGTCACCTACCTGTTCGACGGGGCGCTGACCCACCGTGACAGCCTCGGATACCATCAGGAAATCCGGCCGGGCGAGGTCAACTGGATGATCGCCGGGCGCGGCATCACCCATTCCGAACGTTTCGAGGAAGCCCGCGCGCACGGGGCGCGGATGCACGGGATCCAGGCGTGGGTGGCGCTGCCGGAGGAGACCGAGGAGGCCGAGCCCGCCTTCTCGCATCACGCCGCCGCCGAGCTGCCGTCATGGAACGAGCCCGGGCTGACCGGACGGCTGATCGCCGGTTCGCTCGAGGGCCTGAGCGCCGGCACGCCCGTCCACTCGCCGCAGTTCTACGCGCACTGGCTGATGCGCGAAGGCACGCGCCGGTTGCTCCCCGCAGAATATCCGGAACGTGCGATCTATGTCGCCAGCGGGCACGTGGAGGTAGCGGGGCAGGCCCTGTCGGCCGGCATGATGGCGGTGCTGGACCCGGGCGGCGACGTGCCGGTGACCGCGCTCTCCGATGCGACGGTGATGGTGCTCGGCGGCGAGCCTGTGGGCGAACGCTTCATGTTCTGGAATTTCGTCTCCTCCCGCAAGGAGCGGATCGAACAGGCTGCCGAGGACTGGAAGCAGGGGTGCATGAAGCTCCCCGACGCCGACGATGCCGAGTTCACACCCCTGCCCGAATTCAAAGGGTTCTGAGCCGATGGGCACGATCACAATCCACCGCGAGGAACAGGGCCGCAAGGGCCGCTACATCGCCGTTGTCGAAGGCCGCGAGGGCGAGGCCTACATCGCCTTCACCCAACGCGAGGAAGGCGTGATCAGCGCCGACCACACCATCGCCCCCGACAGCCTGAAGGGCACCGGGGCGGCGCTGGCGCTGGTCGAACACATGGTCGCCGACGCACGGACGCGGGGGTTCCGGGTGCTGCCGTACTGCCCCTATGTGCGTGGGCAATACAGGAAGCACACCGAATGGGCCGACGCCTTCGCAGTGCCGCCCGAGTGGGAGCCGGGTTCACCGGGATGAGCGGACGGAGCCTGCCCCGGGCCGTAATTGACAGGCGGAGTGCCGGAATATAGCCCTGCTCCCGGAGCCCGCGTGGCTCCGCAGGATCGGAGGCGGTCATCTCCCAGAAGCTGCCACGCGCGACGTCAACGGCAACGCCGGTGCCCGACGGCCGGCACGAGCGCAGCCGATCCAGCAGGGCGCGGATCGTGGCGGCGATGCTCGAACTTGTCGCCAGAGGCGAGGTTGCGCCGGGCGCGGCGCAGGTGGCCGAAGCCGCGGGCGTGGGCCTGCGATCGGTGTTCCGCCATTTCAAGGACATGGACGCGCTCTATCGCGAGATGACCGAGGCAATCGAGATCGAGGTCCTGCCGATGCTGCTCCGCCCGCCCGAGGGGGCCACGTGGCAGCAGCGCCTGTTCGACCTCGCCACGCGCCGGGCGCGGATCTTCGAGACGATCATGCCCTACCGGGTCTCGGCCGATCTGAGGCGGTTCGAATCGCCCTATCTGATGGAGGACCATCGGCGCCTGCTCAGGATCGAGCGCGAGGCGCTGGAGGCCCACCTGCCGGAGGCCGTGCGCGCCGATGCGGCAGGGGCGCAGGCGCTCGACATCATTCTCGGCTTCGGCACCTGGCGGGCGCTGCGTCAGGACAAGGGCCTCGGCGCGCAGGACGCGGCAGCGGTGGTGCGGCGGCTGCTGGCGGATGCCGTCGCGCGGTGGCCCGACGCATGATCGGGCGCGGTGCCCTTGCCGCCTTGGCCGCATCCGGGCTGACGCTCGCCGCCTGTGGCGACACGGACGCGCCTGCCCCTGCAGCGAAGGCCTGCACCGGCATGGTCGAGGATGGCATGGTGTGGGTGCCGCCCGGCTCCTTCGTGATGGGGGAGAACCCGCGCTATCCCGAGGAAGGGCCGCCCCGCACCGTGGCGGTCGAAGGCTTCTGGATCGACGTCCACGAGGTCACCAACGCGCAGTTCGCGGCCTTCGTCGCAGCGACCGGCTATATCACGATGGCGGAGCGCGCACCGCCCCCGCTCGCAGGCGCGCCTCCCGAGATGCTCCAGCCGGGCTCGGCGGTGTTCCGGGTGCCGACACCCGATGATCCGGCGTGGTGGCGCTGGGCGCCGGGCGCACAGTGGCGCCGCCCCGAAGGCGGGACGGCAGGCATCGCCGGGCAGGACCGCCACCCCGTCGTCCAGATCGCCTACGAGGACGCCGAGGCTTATGCCCGCTGGGCGGGCAAGCGGCTGCCCGACGAGGTCCAGTGGGAATATGCCGCAAGGGCAGGCGCACCCGCCCTGCCCGAGCCAGTCGACGGCAAAGGCACGCCTCAGGCGAACTATTATCAGGGCGTGTTTCCCGCCCGCGACCTCGGGACCGACGGCTTCACCGGGCGGGCACCGGTGGGGTGCTTTGCGCCCAACGCCTTCGGGCTGCACGACATGATCGGCAATGTCTGGGAGTGGACAAGTTCGTCCGGCGACCGGGCCGATGCGGGCGAGCCGGTGGGCGTCATCAAGGGCGGTTCGTTCCTGTGCGCCGCCAATTACTGCGCACGTTACCGCCCCGCCGCGCGCCAGTTCCAGGAGCGCGGTCTCGGCACGGATCACATCGGGTTCCGGCTGATCGACACTGCGCGGCCCGCTCCGGGGGATTGACCGTAAGCCGGGATAATGACATTTAGGGTGCCAATTTCATGAGCGATGGGGGAGAGCCGTCATGAAAGTTCTGCGCACGCCGGATGCCGCCTTCGCCGGGATCGCCAACTTCCCCTTCGCGCCCCATTATTGCGAGATCCGCGACCCCGCGAGCGGAACGCCATTGCGGATCCACTACATCGACGAAGGCCCGCGTGATGCACCCGTGGTGCTGATGATGCACGGCGAGCCGACCTGGTCCTATCTCTACCGCCACATGATCGGGCCCGTGGCCGAGGCCGGCTTCCGGGTGGTCGCGCCCGATCTTGTCGGCTTCGGCAAGTCGGACAAGCCAGCGGCCAAGAGGGACTACAGCTATGCCGCCCATGTCGCGTGGATGCGGCAATGGCTCGAGGCGCTCGATCTTACGCGCATCACCCTCGCCTGCCAGGACTGGGGATCGCTCGTCGGCCTGCGGCTGGTGGCGGCGATGCCCGAACGGTTCTCGGGCGTGGTCCTGTCCAACGGCGGCCTGCCCGAGGGCGGCCCCGCCCCCCGCGCCTTCGCGATCTGGCGCGCCTTCTCCAAGTGGAGCCCGCTGTTCCCGATCGGCAGGATTGTCAACAAGGGGACCAAGCGCGGCCTCTCCCCGCAAGAGATCGCCGCCTATGACGCGCCCTTCCCTGATGCCCGCTACAAGGCGGGCGCGCGGATTTTCCCGAGCTTCGTTCCCTTCGAAGGCAACCCCGCTGTGCCCGACCAGAAGGCGGCGTGGGAGGTGCTCGACCGCTGGGACAAACCCTTCCTTTGCGCCTTCTCCGACGGCGATCCGATCACCCGCACCGGCGAGACACGCTTCATCGGCCGCGTCCCCGGCACCGCAGGGCAGAAGCACCGCACGTTGAAGGGCGGGCATTTCATCCAGGAGGACGACCCGCAGGGCTTCGTCGCCGCCATTCTCGAGGTCGCACGCCAGGGAGCGCCGCAATGAACGTCACCAACGCCCTCCACCCCGCGCCCGAACAGGCGATGGCCTTCTTCGCCGCCGACGACGGGCAGCCCATGTGCATGGTCAATCTCCTGAAGTTCAGAGACAAGGCCGCCTATGCCGACGGTTCCGAACCCGAACTGTCGGGACGAGAGGCCTATATGCGCTATGCCGCAGGCGTGAACGCCTGCCTTGCGGCCGTGGGCGGCACGGTCCGCTTCAGCGGCGCCGTGACCGGCCTGCTTCTGGGCGAGGTCGAGGAGCTGTGGGACATGGTCGCGATCGCGGAATACCCCTCGCGCAAGGCGATGATGGCGATGGTGCAATCGCCCGAATACCAGGCGATCACCAGGCACCGCGATGCGGGGTTGGCGGGCCAGCTCAACATCTGCACCCGGGCCGGAGCCACGGGCGCGTGAGGCGCTGGGTCAAGGGCGCGCTCGGCACGCTGGCGGCGCTCGCGGTGCTGGGCGCAGCGGGCTATCACTTCCGCACCGATCTGGCGCTCGCCTTCGTGCGCTGGCGCAGCGCGCAGGACATCGCGGCCAACCGCCCCGTGCCGTGGCAGCAGGGCCCCGCCACCCCCGCCGCGCCCCCGTCCGAGCGGCCGCCCAACATCGTCTTCATCCTGTTCGACGACCTCGGCATGAACGACCTGTCGACCTTCGGCGGCGGGATCGCCGGGGGACGGATCAAGACCCCGAACATCGACCGTCTTGCGGCGGAGGGCGCGATCTTCACCCAGGCCTATGCCGGCAACGCCACCTGCTCGCCCAGCCGCGCGCAGTTGATGACGGGGCGCTATGCCACCCGCACCGGGTTCGAGTTCACCCCGACGCCCCCCGGCTTTGCCCGCGTCGTATCGATGGTCTCGGCCGATCTCGCCCCCGATCGCCCGCCGGTCGTCTACGATGCCGCAGCCGAGGCCGCCGCGCCGCCCTTCGAGGAACAGGGCCTGCCGCCCGAGGAAGTTACGCTGGCCGAGGTGCTCAAGGCCCAAGGCTACCACACGGTCCACATCGGCAAGTGGCACCTTGGCAACGCGCCGCGCTTCCACCCCAATTCGCAAGGCTTCGACGAGAGCCTCAACATGGACGGCATGCTGCACCTGCCCGAGGATCATCCGGACGCGGTCAACGCGCGGCTCGAATTCGATCCGATCGACCACTTCCTGTGGGCGTCAGGGCATTTCGTCACCAGCTACAACGGCGGCGAGAAGTTCGCCCCCGGCGGCTATCTCGCCGATTACTGGACCGACGAGAGCCTCAAGGTGATCGAGGCCAACCGCAACCGGCCCTTCTTCCTCTATCTGGCCCACTGGGGCGTGCATTCGCCCTTGCAGGCGACACGCGAGGAATATGACGCAGTCGGCGACATCGCGCCGCACCGGGTCAGGGTCTATGCGGCGATGATGCGTGCGCTCGACCGCAGCGTGGGGCGGATCATGGCCAAGCTCGAGGCCGAGGGACTGGCTGAGAACACGCTTGTGGTGATCTCGTCCGACAACGGCGCGCCGGGTTATGTCGGGATCGACCGAGTCAACGCGCCGTTCCGCGGCGGCAAGGGTTCCTTCTTCGAAGGCGGCATCCGGGTCCCGCTGTTTGCCCGCTGGCCGGCGCGGATCGCGCCGGGGACGAAGGTTCCGCTGCCGGTCGGGCAGGTCGACGTCATGCCGACGCTGGCCGCCGTGGCCGGGGCGCCCCTGCCCAAGGGCGTCACGATCGACGGGCGCAACCTGCTCCCCGCGCTGACCGGCGAGGGAACGCCGGAACGCGCGGATGCGCCGCTGTTCTGGAGCAGCGGCTATTACAAGGCCGTGCGCGCCGGGAACTGGAAGCTGCAGGTCAACGCGAGGCAGAACAAGGTCTGGCTCTACGATCTCGCCGCCGATCCGACCGAGACCAGGAACCTCGCCGCCGCGCAGCCGGCCAAGCGCGCCGAACTCGAAAAGCTCCTTGCTGCGCACGAACGCGGCCGCAAGGCGCCGCTCTACGCCAGCACCTTCGAGACTCCCGTCTCGATCGACCGGACAATGGCCGAGCCCTTCGACCCGCGCGGCGAGTGGATCTACTGGCCCAACTGACCGGTTTCGCGCCAGACGGTGAAGGCCCGGATCCGCATCGCGCCACTTCCGCCGGTGAACGCGCCTTCGTGCTTCACCGCGACATTCATCAGCGGGAACCAGGTCACGCCGGCGAAGGGGTTGACGGCCTGATAGACCTCGGTGCCGTCGACAAACCAGGTGATGAAATCGGGCGCGATGTCGACCGCGTAGCGGTGATAGCCGTCTGACATTCCGCTGATCGCGTAAAAGCGCCTTGCGTCGATCCGCAAGGGCACGGTGAAGCTGCGCTTTCCGTCCGCGCCGCCATGCAGGTTCGCGCTGATGTCGCGCGCGAAGTTCCAGTCGGGCGAATCGCCGAAACCTTCGTAGACGTCGATCTCCGGCGGCCATCCGCGCGTTGGCAGCAGCCACAGGGCCGGCCAGGCGCCGCGGCGGTCGGGCATCTTCGCCTCCCACTCGTACTGGCCGTAAGCGACGTGGGTTGCCGGCATCTTCACGCCCGTCAGCACCGCCGCCCCGTGCCGCCACATATCCCCTTCGTGGCGGATCGGACGGTCGAGCTCTTGACTGCGCAGCACCAGCACGCCTTCTTCAAGCGCGATCGGCGCGCGCGGCGCCGCGTGCCGATCGGGATCGAGATAGAGTCCGGTCTCGGCATTGCCCGGCTGCGTGCGCCCGTGGGGCAGGCGAGTCGAGAACGCCTCAGGTCCGCCCCCGTCGCTCCAGCGCGTACGGGCCGGATCGAGCCGGTAGGCGGGTGTGCCGGACGCGGCGAAGCGGCGCGGTTCGCGAAAGCCGGCGGTTCGCGCCACCGTCGGCGGCGCGCCCTCCACCGCGCGGATCTCGCCGCGCGGGTCGGCCACATGCGCGCCGTCGACGCCCTCGGGGAAATGCAGCTCGAATCGCGCGCCTTCGGGCATGCCGCGCAAGGAGACGCGCACCGTCTGGACGAGCGGATCGCCGGGACGGAACACCACCACACCGTCGAGCCGCTCGAAATGCCGGCCCTCGATCGCGCCCCCGGGCAAGCGGCCGTTGCGGGTCAGCACCCGCGCGTGGACCGTGTTGGGCGTGGGGCGGTCGAGCGTCACGGGAACGTGCACCTCACGCGCGCCGGGCGCGACCGCGACATCGCCGATGCGCGCCCGCGCCCTCGGCGGGAAGGCCGTGCCGCCGGCAAAGTCGAAAGCCGCAAAGGCTCCGTCCGTGCGCACCCCCGCCGGGGGATCGCCAGCGGCATTGGACGAGGTGCCGCTCGCCCCGCAGGCGACCAGCCAGAGGCCCAGAAGCACCGCCTGCACGTGCCGCCGCACCGCCGCGCCCATCTATGCCTCCGCCGGCATGGAACGCCGCAGAGCCTCGCTCGCGATCATGCGTGCCGCCTCGCGCGAGAATTCCGCCGCCCGCTGCGCGCCGGGCGCGCCGCTGCACATCGCCCAGAGGATCGCGCGCCGTCTGGGCCAGAGCGTTGCGGGCGCATCCGGTTCGAACACCATCGCCAGCAGGGCGCTGCGGTGTGCCCATTCAGGCGGCGCGCGGCGCTCAAGAGGCGCGACGACTGGCAGGCTCACTCCGAAGATTGTCTCGCACAGCGCCACTGCCAGACCCACCGTGCCGCTCAGCCGCTGCCGGCAGACGAGCTGCGCGAACTGCCGGTGTTCCTCGGCGCTCATGCCCAGCAACCCTGCCGCCAGGTTGTAGGCATAGCGGGCCGAGGGATGGCGGTGGACCAGTTCCTTGGTGAAGTTGAGCGCGCAGATCAGCACCGCCTGCGGCCGGTGGGGCACGGCAACCTCCACCTGCCCGACCAGCTCGCGGCGCGGATCGCGCAGAAAGGCCCCGATATCGTGCGGTGGAGGGCACCCCGGCTGCTGGAGACGGTGGTGCAGATCGATCACCCCTCCCCCCGCATGATCGAGGTGCACTTCGCCGAGAGGGCCGGTCCACCATGCCGATGTTCCGGCACGCTGCCGGAAACCCTCGTGCTCGAGCGCCGCCAGCGCAGCCTCGAAGTCGGCACGCGCAACCAGCAGATCGAGATCGCCCGAACGGCAGAAGAACGGATCGCCATGGAGCAGGCGATGCTGGAACGGCCCCTTGAAGGCGATGGCGGGGATCCCCGCTCGCGCCAGCACCGGAAAGGCGAGCCGTGCCAAGGCCATCACCCGCCCGTTGCCGATCGCCGAACGGGTCCGCGCCGCCTTTGCCGCCTCGGCGACCGCCACGGGCGGCACCAGCCCCGCGCGCTCGAAGCCGCGCACACAGGGCGATGTCATGCGCGCCCGCACTGCCAGGGCAGCAAGACTCGCCGGGCAGGCCGCCTGCCAGCCCGACAGCGCGTGCGCCTCGCCCGTCAGGCTCGCGCTGCATAACCGGGCTAACGCGTCTTGCGCGGTCTCCCACGCCACCGCGGAAGAAGCCGCCCCCTCGTCCGAAATTTTCGCGGCAGAACGGTTTCTATCTTGGGTGAGTGCAGCATTCATCAGGCGACCCCAGGGTTGAAACCATCGAAATCCGCGATGGATTTACGATAGGGGTGTGCGAGCCGAATTAAATAACGTGCTTTATCCTGCCGCCATTCGCGGACTGGCATGAAGTGCTTGAATATTCGCCCACTCCTTTCGCATTCCTGCAGCATCCCATGCAGGGAGTGATCAAAGTTGCCAAAGGAGGAAGTCAATGAACAATAGAGCCTATCACGCCCCCGAACTTGAAGAACTGGGCACCTTCGAGAAGCTGACCCAGGCCAGCGGTTGCCCGGATGCGCTCGATGCGAGCTTCCCGGCCGGAACGCCTTTCGGCGATCTGACCTGCGGGGCCGAGGACGGCCTTTCCTGATCGACGAGTCCCGGCGGGTGGTCCCGGGCTTGCAGGCATCGCCTGTGTCCGGGGCCCCCGCCACACTTCTGCGGCAAGGCATGGGGGTGCCGTCCGGTTGCGGGCGGCGTCATGCACGTAAAGGAACTGCGATGGAGAAAATCGCTCACGACCTGCTTGTCACCAGCGACCCCGAGGTGGTTGACTGCGTGCTGGGCGACGGCTCGGCGCTGCTCAATCTGCGCACCAACATCTATTACAGCCTCAACGAGGTCGGCACCTATGTCTGGCATGCCATTGGCCAGCCGGTCCCCTTCGGCAATCTCGTGAAGCGGGTGGCGACGGAATATGCCGCGCCCGCCGATCAGGTCGAGAAGGACCTCGCGCGGCTCGTGGCGAGACTGGACGAGGCCGGGCTGGTGACATGCAGCCACCGCTAACGGACCGGCAACCCCGCCCGCCGCGCGCTGCAACGCCCTCCGCGCGCCGCACGCTGAGGCGCGATGTACTTTGCCTCGGGACGCTCGTCGTCATGCGCATCGCGCTTACGCTGGTGGGTTACGCCGCGATCCGCGCCCGGATGCCGCAGCCGACGCCGACTACCGACAGCCATTTCTATGCCCGTCAGCTCGCCCGGAGCATCGAGCGCCTCGCCCGCTTCGTCCCGCGCGCCTCCTGCCTGACCCAGGCACTGGCCCTGCAATGGCTGCTCGCGCGCGCGGGCCATGCGAGCGAGCTGTTCGTCGGCGTGCGGCAGGACGGTGCCGGTCGGTTCGCGGCTCATGCCTGGCTCAGCTGCAACCAGCGCATCGTGCTGGGGGCGACAACCACGCGCCTGTCGGAGTTCACCGTGCTCGCGGAGCGGCGCTGATGCCGCTTCCCGAAATCGCCGGGATTCTCGCCGGCGATGCGCACCGGCGCGATGCGGCACCGGGTCCGGGCCGCTGGAGTGCCCCCGGCATCACGCTGGCGGGCGGCTCCGGCCCGGTCATGCTCGACAGCGATTGCGTGGTCGTCGCCGATGCGCGGATCGACAACCGCCCCGCGCTGTGCCGCGAGCTCGGCCTGCCCGCCGATGCACCCGAGGCGGCGGTGATCGCGTGGGCCTATCGGCTTTGGGGCGAGGACTGTCCTGCCCGCATCGAGGGCAGCTTCGCCTTCGCCCTGTGGGATGCGGGTCGCCGCCGCCTCCTGTGCGCCCGCGACCTGATGGGCGTGCGCCCCCTGTGCTATCGCGTCGAGGGCACGACCTTGCGCTTCGCCCAGAGCCCGGCGGCCCTGGCGGACGGCGCCGATGGGTCGCGCTGCGTGCGCGAGGAAGCTGTCGCCGATTTCCTTTACGGCCGCGTGCTCGATGCCGAAGGAACCTGGTTCGCCGGCGTCCGCCGACTGCCGGCAGGTCACGCCCTCGTCCACGAGCGCGGCACGATGCGACTGCGCCAGTATCGCAGCATCACGGCCACACCGCACACGCCCGGGAGCGATCCGGCCACAACCTTGCGCGGACTGCTCGATTCCGCCGTTGCCCGCCGCGCAAGCGATGGCGAGAACGTCGGCGTCCTGCTGAGCGGAGGGCTCGATTCCTCCGCGATCGCCTGCCTGCTGCGCGACCGCCGCAAGCGCGCCGGGACGGCGCCGCTGCCGATCTTCTCGATGATGTTCCGCGAACCGCGACGCAGCAACGAGCGCCATCATCTGGATGCGGTGCTGGCCACCGGGGGCTTCGCGCCCCATGTCCTTGATCTCGACGGCTATGCGCCGCTCGCCGGGTTCGAAAGCCTGCTCGATGCGACCGGCGGCCCCGCCCTCTCGCCCAACCTCGCCTGCATGCGCGCTGTCGTTGCCGCCGCGGCGGACCAGGGGATCACGGTGCTGCTCGACGGGCATGGCGGCGACGAGGTGGTGAGCCACGGCTACGGCCTCCTCGACGAACTCGCCGCCCGCGGCGCCTGGGCCGCCCTGTGGCGCGAGGCGCGCGGGGCGGCGGACAATTACGGCCGCTCGCGGCTGGTGCTGACGCGCCGGGTCGCCGCCCGCCAGACGCGGCTCGACGCGAGGTTCATCGCGCGGGCGCTGGCCCCCTTCGACCGCGAGGCGGCGCCGGCTGCCGAGCGCCCCCCCGCCCATCTCCTCTCGCGCGACCTGCTGGCGCAAAGCACCCTTGCCGAACGGCTCCGCGCTCTTGCCCGGCCCGAAATGGCGGGGGGTGAGCAGGCGCAGCATCATGCAGTGCTGGCCGATCCGCTGCAACCCTACGCCTTCGAGGTCCACGCCGCCTTCTATCGCAGCATGGGCGTGACCGCGCGCTATCCCTTCTGGGACCGAGAGGTGGTCGAATTCTGCCTCGGTCTGCCGGCGCACGAAAAGCTTTCGCAAGGCTGGTCGCGGCTGGTGTTGCGCCGGGCGATGGCAGGCATCGTTCCCGACAGCGTCCTCCGGCGGCGCGACAAGATCGACTTCTCGGTCCATCTCGCGCGCGGCCTGGTACGCCATCACCATGCGCAGATCAGCGAGCTTCTCGCCTCAGCCGCAAGCCCGCTCGCCCCCTATGTCGATCTAGCGCGGGCGCAGCGCACCTATGCGGCGATCGCCGCCGATCCCGACGCGGCGTCGGGCCGCGCGGTGCAGATGGTCTGGCGCGCGGTCGCGCTGGGAATGTGGCTCGAGACCGGCTGCGGCGCCAAGGCCGCGGGCGCGTCGCAGCCCCGCGAGGCGGCGGCATGAACGAGCACAGCTACCGCGCCTTCGGCCTCACCATCGCCAGCGATCTCGAACTGCCCGAACTGACGCCCGCACCGCCCGGTCCCGCCGATGCGGCGATCCGTCTGGTCGATACCGGGCGCGGATTCCCGGCACCCGAGACACCCGGCACGTTCCGTTTCGGCGACAGCGAGTGCTTCCTGCTCTATCCCCAGATCGGCGCTTTCAGCGTGGCCGCGTCGGGACTGATCGAGGTCGAACCGCGCCCCGGGGTGGATCCGGCGCTGATCGGCTTTCCGCTACTCGGCCCGGTCATGGCCCTGCTGCTGCAGATGCGCGGCGCCTTCCTGCTCCACGGCAGCGCGCTCGTCGGGCCTGGCAAGGAGGCCTTTGCCTTCCTCGGCGACAAGGGCGCGGGCAAATCGACGACGGCGGCGGCCTTCCTGCGTGCGGGCTACCCTCTGCTCACCGACGACATCATCGCGATCACGGGACTGGACCACGGCGCGGGCCGGATCATGCCCGCCTTCCCGCAGGTCAAGCTCACCCGGGCGGCCTCCGCCGTGTTCGCGGGCGAGGACCTGACCGAGCGTCCCGGGGTGCCGCTGGTGCGCGAGAAACAGCGTTATCTCGTCGGCTCCGGACTTGCTGGCGAGCAGCACGCGCCCGGGCATTTCTTTCTGCTGCGCCGGGGCGAGGCGCTGGCGATCCGCGATCTCGATCCAAAGGAGCGGATGAAGGCCTTCCTGCGCTTTTCCTACGGCACGCGCTTCGGTCCGGAGTCGATCACCCCCGCAATCGCAGTGCGCCACGCCCGCGCCTGCGCCGCACTGGCGCATCGCGCCCGCGCCGCGATCCTGACCGTGCCTCACGATCTGGATGCGTTGGGCGAGGTGGTGGCATTCGTCGAGGCTGAACTGGCGGCCGCCGAGCCTCCCGCATGCAGCGCATGACCGCGTTTGCCCGCTCCGGCACCACGGCAAGCCTTGCGCGCTTTGTGCGCTATCTCGCCGCATCGGGCGGCCCGCGGTTCACCGTCGCGCTGGCACTGCTCGTGCTGGGCGGGCTGACCGAGGGCGTCTCGATCCTGCTGGTGATCCCGCTGCTCTCCCTCGCAGGCGAGGACACGCCTTCCGCCATGCGGCTGCCGGACTGGGTGCCGGGCGAGGTGAGCATCGGGCTCGGCACGGCACTTGCGGGTCTGGTCGCGCTGATCGCGCTGCACGGCGTGTTCACGCGGGCGAAGAACATCTACCTTGCGGATTTGCTGTTCGACCTTCTCAACCGGCTGCGGCTCGATCTTTTCGCCGCCATCGGCTCGCTGCGCTGGGACGAGCTGGTGCGCCGGCGTCCGTCCGATCTCCACCACCTCCTCACCGCCGATGTCGAGCGGGTCTATGGCGCGGCGATGGCGGTGATGGTCCTGCTCCAGACCGCGATCCTGCTCGCCATCTACCTCGTGGTCGCCTGGATCATCTCGCCGCTGCTGATGGTCGCCGCCGGCGCGCTCGGTTTGCTGATGCTCGCCCTGCTCGCCCCGCTGCGCCGCCGCGCGACCCGTTTCGGACGGGAGCGGACCACCAACAAGCGCGACCAGTACCGTACCGTCGCGGAATATCTCGGCGGGCTCAAGACGGCACGGATCCATGGTGCCGAACCGGCCTATCGTGCACGGCTTTCCGCTAATCTGGACAAGGTCCATGCCGAAGCCGTGGGCTATATGCGCCTGACCTCGCTGGGCACGATCCTGTCGCAACTGGTCAGCGCGCTGGCGGTGGCCTTGCTGGTCTATGCCGGGGTCGCGCAGATTGGCATGGCGCTGCCCGAGTTGGTCGCCTTCCTGCTGCTGCTGATGCGCATCGCACCGCGGTTCACCGCCTTGCAGACGAACCTCCAGCAATTGCTGGCCGAGGTGACGGTGTTCGGCGACATCGAGCGCTTCCGCGAGGAATGTGCCGCTGCCGCAGAGCCGCCCTTGCCGGCCTCGCCGGAGGCTCCGCCGGTCCTGCGCGATGCGATCCGCTGCAAGGGCGTGCGCTACGCTTATGCCGGGGGCGACGGGCGACCTGCGGTCGAGGATCTCGATCTCGTCATCCCCGCCGGCCGCATCACCGCGCTGGTGGGCCCTTCGGGGAGCGGCAAGAGCACCACCGCCGATCTCGTCTGCGGCCTGCTGACCCCGCAGGAGGGCTCAATCACCATCGACGGGCAGGCGCTCACGCCCGCCAACATGCAGGCGTGGCGCCGGGCGATCGCCTATGTGCCGCAGGACCATTTCCTGCTCGCCGACAGCGTTGCCGAGAACCTGCGGCTCGCCCGCGGCGATGCGAGCGATGCCGACCTGTGGGCGGCACTCGAAGGGGCGGGTGCCGCCGACTTCGTGCGGGCCTTGCCGCACGGGCTCGCTGCGAGACTGGGCGAGAACGGCAGCGGCCTGTCCGGAGGCCAGCGACAGCGAATCGCGCTGGCCCGGGCGCTGGTGATGGCGCCGCAGCTGCTCGTGCTCGACGAGGCCACCAGTGCGCTCGACTGGGAGAGCCAGGCCGCCTTCGCAAACTCGGTTGCGGCGCTGCGCGGACGCGTGACTGTGCTGGTGATCGCGCACCGCCTCTCGATGGTGGCGGCGGCCGACCATGTCGTCGCGCTCAATCGCGGACGGGTGGTCGAAGTGGGCGGCTTTGCCGACCTTGCGGGCGGCCACGGCCCTGTCGCGCGGCTGGTCGCGGCTGAGCGGAGCGACACACGGCCGCCGGCGAGCGGTCCGGCGGGCTGAACCTAACCCATGTCGGTGCCGTTCCGGCGCTGACAGCCGAGGCCTTCGGCGAACAGGAGGGATACCCATGCGCCACGCCGTCACCGTCACGGGCCTTGCCGGCCTTGTCACTCTGCTGTCTGCGGGCACGGCCGCGCGCGCGCAGGTCGCACCCCCGCCCCGCCCCGCGGAACGCCAGTCCGACGAGTTCGAACCCGTCGGCGGCCGGATCGGCAGCTTCTTCCTGTTCCCGAGCCTCGAGACCCGGATCGAATATGACGACAATATCCTCGCCTTGCCGAGCGAAGGGGAAGGCGATGTCGAGCTCACCGTGCGCGGTGGCGTCGCGATCGAGTCCCGCTGGCAGCGCCACAGTCTCGAGGCCGATGCCTATGTCCAGCAGAACTTCCACGGGCGCTTCACGACCGAAGACGTGATGGAAGGCGGGGCGCGGCTGCGCGGGCGGCTCGACATCAGCCGCGATACTTCCGCACGGCTGATCGCGTCGCTGGATTCGCTCGCCGAGGACCGCGCCAACATCACCAGCGCAGGCCAGGCGAGGCGTCCCACGCGCTTCCGCCGCGCCGATGCGCTCTTTGCGCTGGCGCAGGATTTCGGGCGCGTGCAGGTGGTCGGCGATGCGCAGATGGTGGTGCTCGATTTCGACGATGCGACCCGCGCCGACGGTACCGTGCTTGACCAGGATTTCCGCGATTCGACCTATCTGCGGGCCTCGCTCACCACGCTGGTCGAGGTATCGCCGCGGGTCTCGGGCCTGCTACGCGGGCAGGTCGACCGCCTGACCTATTCCGGCAACCCGGACACTCCCGACCCCTTCGATCGCGACACGACCGGTTATGCGATCGAGGCAGGTATGAAGCTCGAGCTGAGCAACCTCCTGTTCGGCGAGGTTCGCGCAGGGGTGCTGCACCGCCAAGTGGACGATCCGAGCGCCGACGGCCTGACCGGCGCCTCTTTCGGCGCCAACCTCACCTGGGCCGCCACACCGCTCACCACGCTGCGGCTTTTCGCCGACCGTCAGGTCGAGGAAGGCGGCTCGCAGCTGGTCAGCGGAAACGTGCGCAGCCAGGCCCGGGTCGAGGTGGAGCACGAATTGCTGCGCAACCTCGTGCTCGAGGGCCGCGCCGGGTTCGCCCGGATCGAGACCATAGGACAGGTCGAGACAAGTGCCGACGAATACAACCTGATGGTGGGCGCCACCTGGAAGCTCGATCGCAACTTCCGCGTCTTCGCCCGCGCCGACGGGTTCCAGCGTTTCGCCGACGATGCCTTCTTCCGCGAATTCACGCGCAACCGCGTGACCGCAGGCGTCAGGCTGGTGTTCTGAGGCCGGTCAGTCGACGTAGTAGCCGGCGAACTTGTCCTGATAGGAATAGACGTCCTGCTGGCCCGTGCTGCCGTACATGCGCACGTCGACCCGGGTCAGCGCCACGCCGACGATGTCCGCATCCGCCGCCACCAGCAGGTCGGCAGCCGTTTCGGCGGCCTTGACCGAGGTGTCGCGCCAGCGCGCCAGCATCAGCGTGCTCTCCACTCCGGAAGCGATGAGACGCGTTTCGGCGACGCCCAGCACCGGCGCTGTATCGATCACCGCCACCTCGAACTGCAGGGCTAGCTCGGCCAGCATCTCGGCCAGCGGGAGGTTCACGAACAGCTCGCGTCCGTCGAGATCGGCCTGGCGCGATCCGAGAACGGCGAGTCCCGTCAGCTCGTCCACCGCGAGCGCGCGGGAGAGCGGAACCTCGCGCCGCAGATACTGGCCGAAGCCGTCCCAGTCCTCGGGCAGCATCGCCGAACTCACCGCACGCCGTCGCGAATCGCAGTCGACCAGCACCGTGCGCACACCCGAATCCGCCAGCATTCGCGCAAGACATATCGAGGTCGTCGACTTGCCTTCGCGCGGTAGTGCCGATGTCACCGCAATGCTCCGCGGCGCCCCGCCCGGCCTCAGGAGGACCGCATTCTTGAGCGCGCGCACCGCCTCGGTGAACTGCGACTGGGGATGCTCGAGCAGGTAATCCTGCGGCAGCACACCCCGCACCTTGCGCTTGGTGGTGCTCCTCAGTTCGGGAACCGCGCCGAGATAGGCGAGGCCCAGCCGCCGTTCGACGTCGGTGCGGGTGCGGATGCGGGCGTCGAGATATTCGGCAGCCGCTATCGCGACGAAGCCGAGGATCAGCGCGACGGTGAGGCCGCCGACCACCGCGAGCGGATAGCTCGGCGAGGAAGGCATGACCGGCACGCGGGCGAAGGTCTCGATCGAGGCATCGGGACGGATCAGCCCGGATTGCGCTTCCACATCCTGCGCGCGGGCAAGGAATGTCTCGTAGATCTGGCGCGCCGCCTTGGCATCGCGCTCGAGCTGGAGATAGCCGGCCTGCGCGGAATTGTTCGCGGCCAGCGACCCGCGCGCGCGGCTCTGGCTAGCCTCCAGCGATGCGAGCCGCGAGCGGGCCGCCTGCACGTCGCTTTCGAGCGACGACATGACGCGGTCGATCTCGCGCTGGATCTGGCTGCGGATGTCGACCAGCTCGCCCCGCGCGCGGCGCAGTTCGGGATGCTGGTCGCCGAGCCGGCTCTCGAGCCGAGCGACCTCGCCGGTCAGGGTCGCCTCACGGGCGCGCAGCTGCGCCACGGTGCCCGATTGCAGCGCCGCCGGGACCTCCGCGCCGCCTCCGCCCCGGCCCACGCGGTTGCGCGCGGCGGCGAGCTGCCCTTCCTTCTCCGCCAGCGCGGCGCGCGCGGCCGAAATCTCCTGGTTGAGCACCGAGACTTCCTGCTCCGCCATGGTCGCGCCCTCGGCGCTCATCAGCCCGTTGCGGATCATGTAGTTCTGCAGCGCCGCATCGGCTTCGGCGGCGTTGCGTCGCAGCTCGACGAGCCGCGTCTGGAGAAACTCCTGCGCGTTCTGCGAAGTGCCGGTCTTGGCGTCTTGCTGCTGGGCCAGATATTGCCGCGCATATTCATTTGCGAGCGCGGCGGCGAGCTCGGGGCTTTCGGCCTGCGCGGTGATGTCGATGAGATAGGTCAAGCCCGAGCGGCGGATGTCCATGCGCGCCAGCACCGCGCCCGCAAGGGGATGCGTGCCGGGTGCGTCGGCCGCCGCCGGTTCGGCGCGGACGCCGGCGAATTCCGGCCAAGTCTCGAGCCTGAGCGCCTCGGCAACACGGCCCGCGAGCCGGCGCGAGGAAAGAATCTCGACCTCGGTGTCGATGACGTTGGTGTCGCCCGCCAGTTCCGGAGCGATGGGATCGCTTTCGAGCACCTCGGGCTGGCGCGGCTCGATCAGGACGCTGGCGGAGGCAGAGTAGAGTTCCGGGCGAGTCAAGGTGTACGCCGCGACCAGCGCCAGCACCGTGCCGACCACCGCGAGGAACAGCCACAGGCGACGCCGGAAGATCAGCCAGAGCCATTCGGGATCCGGAAGGAACGGGCCTCCCGCGCCTCCTCCGCCGGCAGGATACCCGCCGCCTCCACCCCCGCCACCAGCACCGCCGCTCCCGGAGTCGTCATTGCTGGTGCGTGTATGCGATGGCCGGGAGGCCATACTGCGCGCGTGGGGGTCTGCATTCTCGTGAGTCAGGCGGTCTGCTCTCGTCGCCAAGGGCGTCTCCCGTGTCCATGGACCGGCACCAGCGCCGACTTTGCCGCGCCGAGGTGCCCGCGCGCGCGGGCCCACGCCATAACCTGTTTAGGCATCGGAAGATGCGACGCGGCCTGCGGCGTCCTGATCGAGGTCAGCAAAGCACTTGAATTTCCCGCGCCAGCCAGTGGGCCAGAGAGCGGCCCCGTGGGCGTGCCACTAGGTCGCGCCCCGGAGCAGCGGGGACACGGGTACCACCATGGCCAGCACGATCGCCTATCTCGTCCACGATCTCGGCGATGCCGCCGTCGCGCGGCGGGTCGAGGCGCTGCAGGCCGGCGGCGCCGAGGTCACGCTGGCCGGGTTCCATCGGCGCACTGCGCCGGCCGGCGTCAGCGGCGCACCGGCGCTTGCCCTTGGCCGCAGCCACGACGCACGGCTGGGGCAGCGGGCGCTGCTGGTTCTGCGCACCTTGCTCGCCCCAAGGCGTCTGCGGTCGATGGTGCGCAAGGCCGACATCGTAATCGCGCGCAATCTTGAGATGCTGGCGATCGCCGCAGTGCTGTCCCGACCCGAACAGGCGCTCGTCTACGAATGCCTCGACATTCACCGCAAGATGGTCAGCGGCGGTGTGGCGGGACGAATCCTGCGCTTCATCGAACGCCGCCTGCTCGACCGCACGGCGAGGGTGATTGTCAGCTCCCCCGCCTTCGAGCGCGATTACTTCCGCGCGGTGCAGCGCTGGCGCGGGCCGATCGAACTGGTCGAGAACAAGGTCGGCTTCCTGCCCGAAGCGCCGACCTCCGGGGCCGGCACTGCCGACGGCCCTTGGGTGATCGGCTGGTTCGGAATGCTGCGCTGCCGCCGCAGCCTGACGATCCTCGGCGCCCTCGCCGCCCGTTCGGAAGGGCGCGTACGGGTGCTGGTGGCCGGCATCCCCTCGCCCGACATCTTTCCCGATTTCGCGGCCGAGATCGCCCGCGCACCTTTCGTGGAATATGCCGGCCCCTATCGCCCTTCCGACCTCCCCCGGCTTTACGGGCGGGTCCATTTCGCCTGGTGCATCGACTATTTCGAGGAAGGGCTCAACTCGCGCTGGCTGCTGCCCAACCGCCTGTACGAAAGCCTTGCCCACGGCGCGGTGCCCGTCGCTCTCGCCGGGGTCGAGACCGGGCGCTGGCTCGCGGTGGCCGGGGTGGGACTGCGGCTTGCCGAGGGCGAAGCGATCGGGGCGGCACTCGGAGCGCTCACGCCCGAAAGCTACGCCGCCCTCGCCGATGCGGCGCGCACGGTACCGCCCGGGCGCATCGCCTTTTCCGCCGCCGACCACAGGCACCTCGTTCGCCAGCTGGAGACCCTCGTCCGATGACAGCAATGCCTGCCCTGCCGCACCCTTCCCGCGTGCTCACCGTGGTACCCTGCCTCAACGAGGCCGCCCACATCGCGGCGCTGCTGACCTGCCTCCTGTCCGACCCCGCCAACACGCGGATCGTGGTTGCGGACGGCGGCAGCACCGATGGGACGCGGCGGATCGTGCGCGCCATGGCGCAGGAGAACGCGCGGGTCGTGCTACTCGACAATCCAGACCGCATTCAGAGCGCCGGGATCAACCGCGCGGTGGCGCGGTTCGGAGAGCGGGCCACATGGCTCGCGCGGGTCGATGCGCATTGCCTTTACCCGCAGGACTATGTCTCGCGCCTCGTCGCGATAGCCGAGACGCAGGGCGTCGATTCCGTCGTCGTGCGGATGGAGACGCGTGCGGCGAGCGGCTTTGCGCGCGGCGTCGCCGCCGCGCAGAACTCCCGCCTCGGCACGGGCGGCGCGGCCCACCGGACGGGCGCCGCTGCGGGGCTGGTCGAACACGGCCACCACGCGCTGATGCGGATCGGCGCGTTCCGCGCGGCGGGAGGCTATTGCGAGGCGATGGCCTGCAACGAGGATGCCGAGCTTGACCTAAGGATGCTGGCCCGGGGCGCGCGCATCTGGCTCGCACCCGAGGTGCCGGTGACATACTTCCCGCGCGGGACGGCGCGTGGACTGCTGCGGCAATACCTGCGCTATGGCGAGGGCCGCGCGACCACGGTGCGGCGGCACCGCCGGCGGCTGCGCCTGCGCCAAGCCCTGCCGCTGGCGATCGCACCGGCCTGCGGACTTGCGCTCGCAGCGCCGCTGCAGCCAGCGTTCGCGCTTCCCGCGCTTGGCTGGGCGTTATTATGCCAGGGCTGGGGGCTGGGCCTCGCGATCCGAGAGCGCCGCGCGGATGTCGCCCTTTCGGGCAGCGCGGCGATGATCATGCACCTCGGATGGTCGGCGGGCTACTGGAAGCAGGCTATCGTCGCGCGCGTCTCCGGCGGGAGAAGCATCCCCGCCCCGGTATTGCCCTTCGCCGCATCCTGAAGCCAGGCGCGCAGCGCGCGGTGGGCCACGGCCGGAGCGAACTGCGCCTCCACCGCGCCGATCGCGCGCCGCGAGAGGTCGGCACGCAGGCCCCCGTCCCGCTGCAACGAGCGGATCGCCGAGACGAAGGCGGCTGCGCTGTCGGCGACCAGCACCGCGGGGCCGCAGGTCTCCTCCACGCCCTGCAATGTCACCGGGCTCACCACCATCGGCTTGCCCCACGCGAGCGCCTCCACGAGCTTTATCTTGAGGCCCGAGCCGAAGCGGAGCGGAGCGATCACGATGCCCGCCTGACGGTAGAAGGGCGCAAGATCGGGGACGAGGCCGTGTAGTCGCACGCCCTCCGGCACCAGCTCGCCGGCAAAGTCGGCCGCGACCGTCCCCACTACGTCGAGCCGGGTTTCGGGCAATGCGGCGCGAAGTTGCGGCCACACCCTTTCGAGAAACCAGCGCAGCCCGTCGGAATTGGGCGCGGTGCGGCTGCCGACGAAGAGCAGTCGCTCCGGCGCGCCCGTCGCTGCCACAGCCGGCTCGGCCTTGCGGGTGCCGGGTGCGAGGATCACCCTCGCCTCGGGAAGCGCCGCGGTAACGAAGTCGGCCTCGTCCCGCTGGATCGCGATGATGGTTCCGCCGCGGGCGAGCATCGCCACTTCCTCCTCGCGCGTGAGCGCGACGACAGAATCCCGGTCCGCCCCCTCGCCCGAGCCGCCGCGGCGGTGGAACAGGTCGTGCATCACGATGGCGCTGCGGGAGCGCGGGACGCCGAGCAGGGCGAAGGCGACGGACTGGAAGGCATAGTCGGCGATCACCAGATCGCCGCCGCCCGCCTGCCGGGCGGTGAGCCAGACACGGTCCGCCTCGCTCCACGGCGCGGCTATGGCATAGGGGCGCGGTCGATCCTGCGACCACGCGCCACGCGCGCCGAGACGCCGCGCAAGGCTCCGCAGCACGCCGAGGGTCGCATCGCGCCACACCCCCGGGTCGCGGGAAACGAACCAGCGCCCGATCCGTGCCACCCCGCGAATGCGGTGCTGTGCGAAGACCGCCATCTCCGGCCGGGCGCGGTAGAAGGGAACCCGCCCCATCACGTCGGGCGAAGGCTGGAGCAGCACGGGTTCGAGCCCTGCCGCCCGGACCGAATTGGCGATATCGATGAGATAGGCCGAACTGCCGTTGGTCGCACCGATCAGGCGCTGTCGGCTGACGAAAAGCGCGCGGGGAGCCTGACTCATGCCGCGAGGCCCGAGACCGGCCCTTCACGCACCCGCCATGCGAGACCAGTGTCGGCGAGCCCTACGGCCGACAAGAGGCCGAGGAGGCTTCCGCAGCTGTGCGGCTCGATGACATGGTCGACCAGCGGGTGACCGGCACCCGCCGCCGCCACGAAGGGCGCTCGGTCGCCGATCGCATAGGCTGCGGCATCGGCGAGCGTCCCGTCGGCGAGCAGCACCATCGCCGCACCTTGTCCCGCGCGGGCCGTGGCGACGGGATCGCGAAGCGCGTCGCGCGAGAGCTGGCGCACGGTCCAGCCGCTTGCCGCCACCAGAGCGGCGGCGATCGCGACCGGCGAGCCGCATGGCGCCTCCCCGCAGACGAGGACATGGGGCTCGGGCGCGGGCGGCTCGGGCGAAAGGCCGCGCTTGCGGGCAGCAGCGGTACGCTGCTCCAGCCCTTCGCGTGCGCTGCGCCACAGCATCGCGGCAGCTTGCGGGCGGCGCACGAGGGCGGGCAGCGCGCGCAGGATGCGGCGGGCCTTGAGGTGATCGACCGCCTCGACATGGGCAAGCGCATCCTCGAGCGAGGCCAGTCGTTCGCGCCGCGCCCGCACCAGCCCCCTGCCCGCCCCGGCGGCGACGTCCTTCGCCAGGCGGTCACGCTCGGCGGCGATAAGCGCGGCAAGATCCTCGGGGCGCCAGCGGAACGAGGTCGAGGCGGCGTGACGGCGGTAGAAGTAGGTCGGTTCGGGACGATAGGCGTAGGTCAGCCCGGCGGCGAGCGCGCGCTCGACTAGATCCCAGTCCTCACCGATCCTGAGGCGCTGGTCGTAGCCGAGCCCGTGGCGGCGCAGGGCATCGACGCGGAAGAGCGGCTTGAGATATCCGAGTTGCAGCAACGGCCTGTCGACCCGACCGGTCGCCACGAATTCGGCATGATCGATCACTCGCTCGCGCTGCCATTCCGGGGCATCCGCGAACAGCGTGGCAGGTTCCTCGCTGGAGAAGGCGATCATGTTGCTCGCCGCGAGATCCGCGCCGCAGCGGCGCGCGAGGTCCAGCAGGTTCTCGGCGTGCCGCGGATGCAGGATGTCGTCGCTGTCGACCACCGCGACATAAGGGGCGGCAGCGGCGGCAAGGCTGAGATTGCGCACCGCCGCGAGGCCCCGGCCGTGGCCCCGCACCGGGATTACCCGCGCATCGAGCGCGGCATGGCGGCGGATGATCTCGCCGGTCGCGTCCTCGGAACAGTCGTCCACCACCACGATCTCGATCGCGCCCAGCGTCTGGCGGCGGGCCGAGAGGATCGCGGCATCGATATGGGCCGCGGCATTGCGGGCAACCATCAGGAGCGAAACGAGCGGCTCGGCAGGGCTGGACGCGGCAAGGGCCATGAGCGCGGGGGTTCTCCGGGGGTGAATGCAAGGCTTTGCGCGGGGCAGCGCGGCTGCCACCGCATAGGCCGGATCGGACCCGGCAGCCCCTTAACGAGGTTAGTTCCCCGTCTCTGGCCTGCGGCTAAAGCTGCGCCTGTTTCCCCACCGGTGCATGAAAAGAGGCTGCGGCATGGACGACATCTGCGTGATCGTCGCGGCGATGAATGCCGAGGCCACCATCGCGCGGGCAGTCGCATCGGCCCTTGCCGAGAGCGCGGTGCGCGAGGTTATCGTGGTCGACGACGGCTCGCGCGATGGCACAGCTGGCAAGGCGGCGAGCGTCGATGACGGGACCGGACGGCTGCGCATCCTGCGCCAACCGCGCAATCTCGGCCCAGCCGGCGCACGCAACGCCGCTCTCGCCGCCTCGTCCGCCCCGCTGGTGGCCGTGCACGACGCCGACGACGTCATCCTCCCCGGACGCTTCGCCGCCATCGCGGACCTGCGCGAGGACTGGGACATGTCGGCCGACAACATCATGTTCGTCGCCGAGGACGAGGCCGCGGAGTTCGCCGGACTCGCCGCCTTCGCGACCGGCGGCGTGGCCGAACGCATGACCTTCGCCCGGTTCGTCGAGGCCAACATCTCGCGGCCCGGGCGCCCGCGCGGCGAGCTCGGATTCCTCAAGCCGGTCATGCGCCGCGCCTTTCTGGAGCGACATGGCCTGTCCTACGATCCGCGACTGCGGCTGGGAGAGGATTTCGATCTCTACGCGCGGATGCTGCTGGCCGGTGCGCGGTTCCGGTTGGTGGCGGCCTGCGGCTACCTCGCCATCGAGCGTCCGGATTCGCTCAGCGCGCGCCACTCCGCAGCCGATCTCGCCGCGCTGGTTGCAGCGGACGACCGGATGCTGGCGGGGCCACTCCGGGACGCCGACCGGGCCATTCTCACGGCCCACCGTGCCCAGTGCGCCCAACGCTGGCATCATCGGCACTTTCTCGATGCCAAGCGTGAGAGCGGGCTGCTGCGCGCGCTGATCGCGCACAGCGACCGTCCCCGCCTGCTGCTCGATGCGGGTCTCGGCGTCGCACGCGACAAGTTCGCCCTGCTGCGGCCCGATCATGTCCGGAGCGGCGGCACCGGCGCGCCCCGCCACCGCTTCCTGATCGCACCCTGACCGACCCGGCCAGCAATACCGATCCTGAGGCAGGGCAGTAACCTGTGTGAGCGAACCGTGCGGTCCAATCGGCGAGGGTCGCGCCCGCCCGACCAGCAACCGGAGGCGAACCACCTTGCCAGCACCAGCTCGACCACGCGAGGGACGGGGCCCGGCCGAACCCTTCGGGTTCGAGCGCCTGTCCGTGTTCGGCTTCGCGGTGACGATCTTCGCCTGCCTTGCCGCTCCGGCACTGGGTCCGGCGATGACACTGGTGCAACTGCTGTGCGTCGGTGCCATCCTTGCGGTACGCTGGCGCAGCCTGCCATCGCTGCTGCCGGCGGCCCTTCCCTTGCTGCTGCTGCCGACCTTTGCCGCGGCATCGTGGCTGTGGTCGGACATTCCCGCCGTCTCGCTGCGTTACGGACTGCAACTGCTGCTCACCGTGGTGATGGGGTTCGCCCTGGGGCGGTTCCTGTCGCTGCGCGAACTTGTGCTTGCAGTCTTCGTCGGAGTGTCGATCGCCTGTCTCGCCGGCCTCGCCTCGGGCCGTGCGGGCATGTCCGAAAGCGGGCCGGTGCTGATCGGCCTTGCCGGATCGAAGAACCAGATGAGCTATATCGCCCTGTTCTGGATCGGCTCGGCGCTGTGTGTGCTTGCCTCGCGCGCGCATCTTCTGAGGACCCGCATCGCCGCCGCGCTGGCGCTGGTCCCCGGCGCCTTCCTGCTGGTGCAGGCGGATTCGATGACGGCGGTCGTCTCGGGGCTGGTGATGGCGGGAATGCTCGGACTCGTCGCAATCGCCGCGCTGCTCGGGCGCGCGGGGCGGCTGTTCGCACTGTTCGCCGCAGCGCTGCTCACGGTTCCCGTGCTGGTCGCCCTGCCCGAGATCGAGCGCCAGGCGGCCATCGTGCGCACAGACGTGCTGCACAAGGACGCGCGGCTCACCGGGCGCACGCTGCTGTGGGAGGAGGCCGACAGCCTGATCGCGCAGGCCCCGGTCATCGGCCACGGCTACAAGGCGATCTGGCTCGGCCCCAAAGGCAAGGGCCTGCTCGCCCGCAACGGCCAGAGCGACGGGCGCGCCTTCCACTTCCACGACACCTTCCGCGAGCTGATGGCCGATCTCGGGCTGGTGGGGCTGGCGCTGTTCCTGCTGCCGGTCGCCTATGCGGCCCTGCGCGGCGTGGCTCTGCTGGTCGTCGCGGTCGACGCGCCCCGCGCCTTCGCCGTCGTGACGCTGTTCACCATTCTCCTGCGGGTCCGCACCGAGCTGGTCGTCGGCCCCTTCCTGATCGACACGGTGCTGCTCTACGCCATCACCGCCGCGCTCGCGGCCTTGCCGCTTGTCGCAGCCACGCCGACCCGACGCTCCCCTGCTCACAGGCGGATGCGCGGACGCGCACCCCGTCTCTCTCCACAAGCGCAAAGGAACCCCGCATGATGCTGCGCATCCCCGCCCTGCTCGCCGCCCTGATGCTGGCACTGCTCGCCGCCTGTTCGGGCGGAGGCGACGCGCCGCGCGCGCGCATCGTTGACAACGCCGCGCCCTACACGCTCGGCCCGGGCGACAAGCTGCGCATCACCGTCTTCGGCGAGGAGACGCTCACGGGCGAATACGGGGTCACCGGCGCCGGGGACGTGTCGTTCCCGCTGATCGGAAACATCGCCGTCGCGGGCCGCACGGTCGAGGACCTGCAGGCCGAACTGACGACAAAACTGGGAAGCGGCTATCTCGAGGATCCGCGGGTCAGCGCCGAGATCATCAACTACCGTCCCTTCTACATCCTTGGCGAGGTGGCGCGCCCCGGGCAATACGACTTTGCGGTGGGCCTGACGATCGAGCAGGCGGTGGCCGCAGCGGGCGGCTTCACCTACCGTGCCAACAGCCGCAAAGTGTTCCTGAAACGCGCCACCGACACGCGCGAAATGCTGGTCGACCTGCGCGAGACGCCCTCCTTCCCGGTGCGGCCGGGCGACACGATCCGGGTGGGCGAGAGGTTCTTCTAGACCGATGGCGACCGCGTGACTGGCTTGCGAGTCCTGCTCTACACCAATGTCGACAGCGCCCAGGCCGGAGGGGTGCAGGCCGTGGTTCGCAGCCTTGCCTGCGGCCTCGTCCGGCGCGGCCACCGGGTGAGCAGCGGGTGGGCCGAGCGCGGCCTTCCGGACCGCAGGCGGAATGCCGGGTGGGCGGAACCCTTCCATGTGCGGCGGAACTCCGCGCGGTGGCTCCACCTGCCGACCGCCGCACGCCTGATCCTGCGCCTGCTGCGCGAGCGGCCGCAGATCGTGAACATCCATTTCGCCTCGCCCTCGGCACTCTACTTCGTCGCGCTAGCGCCCTGGCTTGGCTACCGGGTGGTGGTGACCTGCCACGGCAGCGACATCCTGCGCCCGCTACCCGAGGATGCTCCCTATCTTGCGCAGGTCATCGGCGGGGCGGATGCTGTGACCGCCGTGTCCGACGACATCGCCGCCCAGCTTGTCGACGAGGGGCTCGCCCCCCGCATCGCGCCCGTTGTGATCGCAAACGGGGTCGATACGCACTTCTGGCATCCCGGTCCGCCGCGCCAGGCGGGGGATGGCGATCGGCTGCTGGTGGCCGTCGGGCGGCTGGAGCGGGTCAAGGGCTTCGACGTGCTGATCGGGGCCTGTGCGGCCCTGGCACGGCGCGGCTGCCGGGCGCGGCTGGTGATCATCGGCGAAGGTTCGCAGCACGAGTCACTCGTGCAACAGGTCGCAAGGCTCGGGGTACAGGACATGGTGCATTTCGCCGGACGGCGTAGCCCGGAAGACATCCGGGCCTATCTTCACGAGGCGGACCTCTTCGTCCTGCCCTCGCGCAGCGAAGGCATGCCGCTGGCGCTGATGGAGGCGATGGCCACCGGCACGCCTGCGGTTGCCGCCGACGTCGGCGGCGTGGCTGACACCGCAGGCAATGGCGCCCGGCTGGTCCCGCCCGACGATCCCGAGGCTCTCGCCGAAGCGGTAGCCGATCTGCTTGGCGATCCCGACGCACGTGCCGCTCTGGGAAAGAAGGCCCGCGCCCGCGCCGAAGCCTTCTCCGTCGCCGGCGCACACGATGCCTACGACGCGCTGATGCGCGATCTGGTCCGCCCCCGGCGCGCGTGATCCTCGAGCCGCCCGCCGGCCGCGCCGAGCACCGCCGCCGTCCCTAGCGCACGCTGGCCCCAGCCGAGGAGCCGCGCCGCATCGCCGAATCGCCCGCCACCGATCAGCTCGCGCATCCGCCACGGCAGATGGCGCGCCATCGACCGGCGCAGCGCCAGCGGCAGGTCGAGCGCCGCAAGCCGCGCCGGATCATGGCTCGCATCGAGAATTTCGCCGATCCCGTAACGCGCGCCGAGAAGGTCGGTGGCCACAGCGAGCTCGCGCCGTCCCGGGGCTGCGTTGCCGAGCAGCGCGCAATAGCGCGCAAGGTGCCCTTCGGCCCGGTCGTGGAGCTTGCGCATGAACAGGATCACCGCACGCTGGAGAACCGCAAGCCGCTCCGCTTCAGCACCTGACGTCGGGGTCTCGAATGGCTGGAAGTCGGCATCGCTCCAGCTCTCGTCGATCTCGGCGAAGATCGTGCGCTCGGCATCGATCCAGCCCGCCACCGTATCCTTGGCGACCACCGTGCCGTGGCTGGTGGTGCGCGCTGCCACGTGCTTGCGCTGGTAGAGCACGATACCCTCGGCCCGGGCTCCCGGCGCAGCCCGGGCGAGGCGCAGGATCATCTCGTAATCCTGCCCGCGCGGCAGATCGCTCCGGTAACGACCGGCCGCAAGTTGCACCTTGCGCCTCACCATCCATGTCGGATTGGGCAGGAAGCAGCACTGCATCAGCTGCACCAGCAGCCGCTTTTCGCCCTCGGGCGGCAGTTCCTCGCAATCGGTGCTGCAATGTGCATCCTCGCCCCGTCCGGTAAATCGGGCGAACCGGCCATAGGAGAAACCTGCCTCCGGCATGGCCTCGAGGGCCGCGACATGCGCCGCGAGCGCATCGGGCGGCAAGAGGTCGTCATCGTCGAGCACCAGCAGGAAGTCGCCAGTGGCGGCCGCGATGCCGCGGTTGAGCGCGGCCGATTTGCCCGCCTTGTCCTGCCTCAACCCGATCAGCCGGTCACCGAAAGATCGCAGGATTGCGGGCGTTTCGTCGCTCGATCCGTCATCCACCACGATGATCTCCGCAGGCGGCAGCGACTGGCCGAGGGCAGACTCGATGCTCTCGCCGACAAGGTGCGCGCGGTTGTGGGTCGGCATCACGATGGACACCCGGGCACGGCGGGCGGCGCCCGCAGGGCGGGTCTCGGAAGTGGATGTTCGGGTCATGCGCTCCGCTTGCGCGCGCGGCGGGATCAGGTCCCTAACCTGCTTAGTGGTCTTGCGTTCGCCAAGCCTGTCTTTTCGCAACCGCAGCACGACCCCCGGCGCCGCGGCACGGGTGCGTCTGCGGTTCCTCGATGTCGCCCAAGTTCCATCCCCAATCAAGGGAGTGCCCATGACGACGACCAGCCATCCTCCCGCCAGCCGTTCCGGTCCTGGCCTGCAAAAGCCCAGAGTGCTGTTCTTGCTGAGGGGATATCCGCAGATCGGCCAGACCTACATCAAGAACGAGATCGAGGCGCTGGAGCAGGATTACGAGATCGGCATCGTCACGCGCGAAGCGCCCGGCATTCCCTATGACAATCACCGGCCGCACAGCTTTGCCGGCACGATCGAGGAACTCGTCGCAGCGGTGCAGGCGTTCAGGCCCGACCTGCTGCACACCCATCACCTCACCGAACTGCACCTGATCGGCGAAGTCTCGCGCATCACCGGGGTGCCTTTCACCGTGCGCACCCATTCCTGCGACACGATCGCTCTCCGAAGAAAGGGCTTCGCCGGACGCATCAGGCAGATGCTCCGCCGCGAGACGCCGCCGGAGCGTTCGCCGTGGCTGCGAGACGCTCTGCAAGCGATGGAAAGCGACCTGTGTCTCGGGGTGCTCGGCTTCCCCTGCGCGCGCCCGTGGCTGATCCACGCCGGGGCCAACGCGAGCAAACTGATCGACTGCTTCCCCGTAGTGCGCTTCGACCATTTCCACGACCGCAGCGCCAATGGCGACGCCGTCATGAACATTGGCCTCGTCACCGAGGAAAAGGCGATGCCCGATTTCCTGCGGCTTGCCCGGAAAGTCCCCGACCGCACCTTCAACCTCTACGCGATGGGCTATCGCACCGAGTGGCTGAAGGCGCGCGACGCGCAGCTCGGTGCAGGCGTCAACATCGTCGATCCCGTCCAGCCGGAGGACATGCCGGCAGAATACAAGAAGCACCGCTGGCTGGTCTACACCGGCGATTTCGCCAGGCCGACGGTCGGCTGGCCGATGGCGATCGCCGAGGCCCAGGCGGCGGGTGTCGGGATCTGCATGCCGAACCTGCGGCGCGACCTCATCCAGTATGTCGGCGAAGGTGCCGGCGTCCTCTACGATTCCATCGACGAACTGCCCGCCATCGTCTCGGCACCCGTGCCCGAGGAAATGCGCGAGCGCGGCTTCGAACAAGCAAGGAAATCCGACATCGAACGCCACAAGCACCTGCTCACGGACCTGTGGGACGACGCCCTGTGCGGCAAGCTCCCCGATTACCGCATGATCGCGGAGGCCGCCGCTGCGGCGGGCCGCATGCCTGCGGCGGGACTGGCGACCCCGGCATGACGAGCGCCGCCACGACGCTCCGCCGCGAGGACGACAGCTCGGGCAGGGTCCAGCCGCTCCTCGGCCTCCTGTCGCTCCTGTCCCGGCGCGACCGGCTCAATGCGCTCGTCCTGTTCGCCATGATGCTGATGGGGGCGCTGCTCGAGATCGCTGGGCTGGCCGCCGTGCCTGCCTTCGTGAGCGCCGTCGTCGACCGCGAGGCGATGGTCGGCCTGCCGCTGATCGGCGGCATCCTCGGCGACGTCACCCGGGACCTTTCGAGCAGCGAGCTGGTGCTGTGGGGCGCGAGCGTGCTGCTCGCGATCTTCGCGCTCAAGAACGGCTTCCTGGCGCTCAACTACTGGGCCCAGATTCGCTATGTCACCAACCGCCGCATCGCGATCGCCGGGCGGCTGATGCGCGCCTACATGAACGCGCCCTACACCTTCTTCCTCCAGCGCAACCGGTCCGAGCTGCTCCGCAACGTCGACGGCGAGGTGACCACGGTGTGCTACAGCGTGATCAGCACGATCCTCGAATTGTGCACGCGCATCGTGATCCTCGTGGCGGTGCTCGGCTTCCTGCTCTTCGTCGAACCCGTGATCACCCTCGCCTGGATCGCCTTCCTCGGCGTGATCGCGATCCTCGCGGTGCGCGGCGTAAGCGGCCGCCTGCGACGCTTCGGACTGATCCAGCAGCAGGAACGCAAGGTCTTCAACCAGAACCTGATGCAGGCCTTCGGCGGCATCAAGGAAATCCGCACCCTCGGACGTGAGGCGTTCTTCACCGGCAAGGTCATGGCCGCCGTGGGCCGCATCTCGCGGGTAAATGGCTTCAAGATGTTCATCACCCGGATCATCCCGCCCGCCTCGGAGATGGTGGCGATGACGGGCCTGCTCGCGCTCGCCTGCGGGCTGGTGCTCCAGGGCCGCTCGACCGAGAGCATCCTCGTCACCCTGTCGCTGTTCGTCGTCGGCCTGGTGCGCCTGCGCGAGGCTTCGAGCGCGGCGATGAACCAGTTTGCGGACCTGCGCTACAGCCTCGTTTCGATTGAGCCGATCGTGCGCGATCTCGCTCTTCTGGGCGACGCGCCTGCACTTGGCGGACCGGCCGCAGAACCATCGGTTGCACAGGACCGCCCGCTCGGCGTGATCGGCATCGAAGGTGTCTGGCACCGCTACGACGGCGCACCCGACCATGCCCTGAAGGGCATCGACATCGCCATCCCCGTGGGCACCGCCGTCGGCCTGGTCGGCAGCACCGGAGCGGGCAAATCGACCGTGGTCGACGTGCTGCTCGGCCTTCTTGTACCGGAGCGCGGGGGGCTGGTGATCGACGGTCATCGGCTCGACGAGCAGGAACTGCGGCGCTGGCGCACGCAGGTCGGCTATGTCCCGCAGTCGATCTACCTCCTCGACGACACCATCAGGCGCAACATCGCGCTGGGGATCGAGGACCGCGACGTGGACGAGGTGGCGCTTGCGACCGCGATCCGTCTCGCCCAGCTCGGCCGGTTCATCGACCGGCAGCCCGAGGGGCTGGACACGGTGGTCGGCGAAAGCGGCGTGCGCATCTCGGGCGGCGAGCGGCAGCGCATCGGCATCGCCCGCGCGCTCTATCACGATCCCGCGATCCTGATCCTCGACGAGGCAACCTCTGCGCTCGACAACACCACCGAGCGCGCCGTGATCGAAGCGGTCGAGGGGATGCGCGGGCAGCGCACCGTGGTGATGATCGCCCACCGCCTCACGACCGTGCGAAGCTGCGACACGCTCTACTACCTCAAGGACGGCAGGGTCGAAGGCTTCGGCGATTTCGACAGTCTCAGGCGCGGACACCGGGAATTCCGCGAGATGGCGGCCTGACACGGATATCCGGCAATGGCACTGGCCGACCTTCCCCACGCGCTGCTCTGGCATCTCAGGCGAATGCCGGAGCGTGCGGTCGAGCGCGGCGTGGCGCCCGCGTGGCTGGGGTGGCGCTGGCGGGTGCGCGAGCCGCTCGAGACCTATCTCGAACGGCGCGGATCACCCGGCGACAGGCAGGTGCTGCGCCCCCCGCGCACCGCCTGTGCGCCCCTGCCCCGCAATGTCGCCGCGCGCGCGGGGCTCTCGGATGACGGTGCCTTGTGGGGCTACGCGATGCGTGACGTTCCCGAGCGCACTATCGCCGCCACCTACCTTGCGCACATCGAGCGCGCACGGCTGCTGTTCTTCCACACCGCAGGCAAGGGCGATTTCTTCCCCGCACTCATCAGCGACGAAGAGACCTCGCTCGAAAGCCGCGAAATCGCCCACCGCCCCGGCCACGCCGCGCAGGCAGCCGCCGCGGCGCGCGGCGAGATCGCAGTCCAGCATTTCGACAGCGCCACCTGGATCCTCGAGCGCGCCTATCACAACCACTCGCACTGGCTGACCGCGCACCTGCCCAAGCTGCTCATCCTGAAGGAGCGCGGGCTGCTCGGCGAGGTCCTGATGCCCCGCACCATGTCCGGCGTCATGGAGGCGTCCATAAGGATGCTGGGGATCGATCCTGCCACCTTCCGGCGCTTCGATCCCGAGCAGCCGGTAGCGGTCGACCAACTGACGCTGCTCGTCACCGACCGCTTCGATCCGTCCCATATGCAGGCCGTGCGCAGCGCCTTCGCGGATCCGGAGCGGCACGGCGCCTCCGCCTCGCGCCGGGTGTTCATAAGCCGCGAGCGATCACGCGGGCGGCGCATCACCAACGAGGCGGCGCTGTGGGCGGTGCTCGAGCCGCGCGGCTTCGAGAAGGTGTTCATGGAGGACCTCGCCTTTCCCGATCAGGTCGCGCTGATGCAGGAGACCCGGGTCCTCCTCGCCCCGCACGGCGCGGGCCTGACCAATATGCTGTTCTGCCCCGAGGGCGGCCATGTGGTCGAACTTGCCGATCCCGGCTTTCCCAACCCCAATTTCTACAACCTCGCCAGCGGGCTCGGGCTGCATTACTGGCTGCTCCATGCCGAGGCGGGCACGGCCGAACATCCGCTCGACCGCGATCTGACGGTCGATGTGGCCGGCGTGGAGGCGGTGCTGGACGCGATCGCGTGAGGACCTCGATCATCATCCCTTGCCTCAACGCCGAGGCCTATCTGGGCGTCGCGATCCGTTCCCTGCTGAACCAGACCCGGCCGCCCCACGAGATCATCGTCGCCGACAATGGTTCGCAAGATGGCAGCCGCAGGATTGCTCGGTCCTTCGGGGCGCCGGTCCGGCTCGTCGAGGTGCCCGAACGCGGGGCCAGCTGGGCGCGGCTGGCGGGGTTCGCCGAGGCAGAAGGCGAGGCGCTGATGTTCTGCGATGCCGACGATCTGCTCGCCCCGGAGACGCTCGCGGCGCTGGTGGAGGCGCTTGAGGCGGGCGAAGGCGATATCGCCTGCGCCCCCTGGTACCGTTTCGAGCAGGGGCAAGGCGGCGCGTGGCATTGGGCACCGCCTTCCTGCGCCCCGCGCTACGCGGGACAGGACGATCTCTCCGCCTGGCTCGGCGGCTGGTATCATCCGCCGTGCAGCGTGCTGTGGAGCCGAGCCGCCTATCAACGCAGCGGCGGCTGGGACCCGGACCTTGCCGTCAATCAGGACGGCGACGTGATGATGCGGGGACTTGCGCGCGGCAATGTGCTGGCACGCACGGCGAGTGGTGCCGCCTTCTACCGGCGACTTCCGGGCGGCGGGTCCCTCTCCGGCACCGCCCGCAGCGAGAGAGGCGTCGCGGCGCGGCTCGAGGTCAATGCGCGGATCATCGACCTGCTCGAAGGGTCGGGGCGCCTGCCCCGTTATCGCAGCGCGCTCGCCGGATCGCTTGAACGGATCGCCTGCGACATCCCGTCGGATGCCGAGGCGCTGCGGACGCGCTGTGCTGACCTCGCGCTGCGGCTGGGCAACGTGCCCGACGTGGCCCAAGCTCGCCCGCGCTGGCCTACCGGCAGCGGCCCGCCCGGCCCCGATCCGCACACGCGCCCTTCCATCGCCAGCAGCGCGAACCGCCCGGACCTGCGCGTCAGTGTCGTGATCCCGGCCTACAACCGCGCCGCCACAATCGCCCGGGCGGTCGCCAGCGCACTGGCGCAAGACCCTCCGCCCCTCGAGGTCATCGTGATCGATGACGGATCGACCGACGCCACCCGGGAGGTGGTCGAAGCGATCGCCGATCCGCGGCTTCGCCTTGTCTCGCAGCCCAATGCAGGGGTGAGCGCCGCGCGCAACCGCGGCATCGCCGAGGCGCGCGGCGGCCTCGTGGCTTTCCTCGATTCCGACGACGAGTGGCTGCCAGGCAAGCTCGCCGCGCAGGTCGCCCGCTTCCGCTCCGCGGGTCCACGGCTGGGCCTCGTCTATACAGGGTTCGAAAGCCTCGCGGCTGACGGCTCGCGAACGGTCCACCGGGCCCGCCACAAGGGCTGGATCTACCGCGACCTGCTGGCCCGCAATGTCGTCACCGGTTGCGGATCGACCGCGATGGCGAGCCGCGCCGCGCTCGACCTCGTCGGCGGGTTCGACCCGGCGCTGGCGGCCAACGAGGACTATGATCTCGTCCTGCGCATTACCCGCTTCTTCGAAGCCGACTGCGTCCCCGGGCCGTTCGCGCGCTACCATGACGGCAGCGCGACGGAGGCGCGCGTTTCGCGCCATGCCGGGGCCAACCGTGCCTCGCGCCGTATCCTGTTCGCGCGCTATGGCGAGGACATGCGTCGGGCAGGCACGGCGCATCTGTTCTTCATCGCCAGTGCCGAGCGCGAGCTCTTCCTTGCAGGCGGCACCATTCCGGTGGCCATGCGCGCTGCGGCGCGGGCGATCCTGAGCCGTCCCCAGCGTCCCTATGCCTGGCGCTGGGCCGCAACGCGCTTCCTCCCGCAGCTGTTCCGGCGCGCCGTCTCGCACGGCGTATCGCGTGCCTGAGCCGCCTCCCCGCGTTCCAAACCCACGTTAAGGCCGCTTTCGCCCAGTCGAGGCAGTAGCCGCGCGCACCTGCCAAACCGCGACGTTGCAGGCGCGCCAGCTCTGCAATCCCATCTGCAAGGAGCAGCAATCAGGCCCATGCCGTCCGCACCGCCAGAAATCCTCGGCACGCCCGCCGCACCGCTCCCGCGGGGTCGGACGCAGACCCGGCGTGCCGCGCGCGCGCTGGCGGTGCTGGCGATGATCGCAGTGCCTTTCGTGCTCGCCGAACAGGGCCGTTCGGGCGGCGTCGTTGCCGGGGTTGCCCTGCCCGCGCTCGGTGTTGCGGAGGGCGTCGAGATCCAGCCGCGGACCGGGCCGGACCATTCGCCTGCGACAGCCTTCGCATTCGAGGCGGCGAGCCCCTTCGTGGCCAGCTACGGTGATGCGGCCAGCGCGCTTCGGGCCGAAACCTGCCTCACCGAGGCGATCTACTACGAAGGTGCGCTCGAGCCGGAAAGCGGCCAGCGCGCCATCGCGCAGGTGGTGCTCAACCGGGTCCGCCATCCCGCCTATCCGGATAGCGTCTGCGGCGTGGTGTTCGAAGGCCAGCACCGCTCGACCGGGTGCCAATTCACCTTCACCTGCGACGGATCACGCGCGCGTCCGCCCGTCCCGAACCTGTGGGCCCGCGCGAACCGCGTCGCCAAGGCTGCCCTCGGAGGCGCGGTGGAACCGGACGTGGGCCTTTCGACCCATTACCACGCCGACTACGTGACGCCCTATTGGAGCGCCTCGCTCGATCCGGCGGGGCAGATCGGGCGCCACATGTTCTACCGCTGGCGCGGCACGAACGGGCAGGCGTCGTCCTTCACCATGCGTTATTCCGGCAAGGAACCGGAGATCGCCGCCTACACACCGCGCGCCGCCGCCGGTGACGAAAGCCCGGCGGTGATGCCGGGGGCAACGCAAGCCGGGAGCATCGCGGAGATCACCGCGACGTTCGACCCCGCCCCGCCCGCGCCCGCGGCCACGCCCTTCAGGGCCCGGCCGCTGCGGCTTGCAAAAGACGCTGCGGACGGCGCCAAGTGAAGGCAAGGCCTGCGCGGGCGCTCGCGTGGTTCGCGGGCGCGATCCTCATGCTGGCGTTCCCGCAGACTGGCGCAGCCCAGACCGCCGATGCCGAGGACGTTGCCGGGTTCGAATCCGCAGGCGGGCTGCTGCGCAAGTGCCGGGAGAACTCCAGCTTTTCGCGCTCCTACTGCTTCGCCTATCTCGCAGCGGTGGCCGATAGCGCGCGCGCCTATCGTGTCTGGATCGGATCCGGCGACCCCTGCCTTCCCGCCGGCCTGACGCTCGGCAAGCTTGCCGACACTTTCGAGGCCTATCTTGTCGCGAACCCCTCGCTCACCGGGGCGCAGGCGGCATCGGTGATCGTCGCCAGTCTCCAGGAGGCCCATCCCTGCCCGGCAGCGACGCCGGCGCCGATGCCAGCGCCCGTCGCACCGTCACAGCAGCGCCCGGCCGACGAGGTAGATGGCGATCCACAGCAGGACAGGAATTCCCAGCCACAGCGCTAGCCGGACCGGCCGAGGAAACTTCTCCTGCTTGCGCACCCGCACCCTGCGGCGCACACGGCGGCGAGTCACCTCCTTGTCGGGCGTCTCCTCGGCGGGAGGCGCATCGTCGGCAAGGCCGTGTTCACTAACCATCATCTTGTCCCACCTAACGGCGCGCCATCGCTGCGACGAGCCGTTGTTTAACCGCCACGACCCCCCCGGAACGAAGCGCTATGTTAACCTATTCTAGAGCCACCCGCGGCCCTCGGAAATAGAAACTTTGCACGCGGGGCAGGGGCCTTCACGCACAATTTGTCTCATCGAGGATCGCAGATCCGGCAGACCTGAAAGGTAGCAGGACCGTGTATATCGAGCCCAAGGACAGTTTTCGGGTCGCACCGCTGCATCAGGTGGAAGGCAGTTGGTCGCCGCAGGCCCTATCCCGGGGGCTCGACATCCTGATCGCATCGCTCGCCCTGCTGTTCTTCCTCCCGCTGTTCGTTGTCATCGCCATCGCGATCAAGTGCACGGATCCGGGGCCTGTCTTCTTCCGCCATCGCCGCGTGGGCCTGGGCGGCAAGACTTTTGGCTGCTGGAAATTCCGCTCGATGGTGATCGATGCCGAGGCACGCCTCGAGCAGATCCTGTGCAGCGATCCCGAAGCTGCGCGGGAATGGGCCGAGCACCAGAAGCTCACCAACGATCCGCGCGTCACCGCGCTCGGCAATTTCCTGCGCCGCTCGAGCCTTGATGAACTGCCGCAGCTCTTCAATGTGCTGATGGGCGAGATGAGCATCGTCGGCCCGCGCCCGATCGTCGAGAACGAAGCCGCGCGTTATGGCCAGCACTTCGCGCTCTATTGCCTGGTGCGGCCCGGGATCACCGGCCTGTGGCAGATCTCGGGCCGGAGCGACATCCGCTACTTCGAGCGCGTGCTGCTCGATGTGCGCTACGTCAGCAGCCGCTCGATGATGCGCGACCTCAAGATCATCGTCCTCACAGTGCCGAGCGTCCTTGCCGCGCGCGGGTCGCGCTAGTTCCCCTCCGGGCGCGCGAGCCAGCGGCGCTCGAGGAACCAAAGCGCCGCGCTGACCAGCAGCCAGCCGAGCCACCACGGCCATCCCGGCCCTCGCCGCTCCGGCACCTCCCCATCATCCTGCCCGCTCTCGGGCGCAGCCCAGCGGCGCGTCGCAATGCCCGTTTCGCGGGCGGCGATGCCCGCAAGGGCTGCTTCGGGAAGGACGGCGAAGGCGAAGCTCCCGCCAGTCTGGCGCCCGTCCTCAGCGATGCCATGCACCCCTGCCTGCTGCGGCCAGAAGGCGGCGCAGCCGCGCGACCCGGCATCGGGATCGAGCACGAGCGCCACCGTCTTGCCGTCAGGCCCCGTCACCCTAGCCGGTCCGGCAAGGCCGCAGATCGCGATCCGCTCGCCCTCACGCACCAGCGGCGGCAGGTCGGGACGGAACGCGCCCTCGGCCCGTGCGACCGCGCTCACCGTGTCGCTCCACCACTGGTAATAGCGTTCGGCCTGCCCGTTGAGGACGAGCGCGAAGCTGTTGGCCAGCGTCCAGATTGCGACCCTCCCCTGCCCGCGCGGCTGCCACCCGGCGAGCAGCGCACCGTCGGCATCGCGCACGGCGGGCACCAGCGCAGGCCCGCCGCGCAGCTGCCAGCTGCCGAGTTCGGGCGCCGGGTCCTCGAAGCTGTTGAGTTCGGCCGGAACATCTTCCGGTCCGGGTCCGCGCTGCACCGCGAGTGCCTCGGCATCGGCGGCAAGCGGCGGCAGCGACACCGCAGCGACCTCGCCGCCACCCTCGACAGCGAGCCCGAGACCGCGCCAGCTTTCGCGCGAGGCAGCGGTCGCAGGGGCGGTCATGCGGATGACGACGCCGAGCCCCCCCGCGACGGCACTTGCAAGCGTCGCTCGCGCGCGGCTTCCCATCGCGAGCAACGAACGGTCGTCGATGATCGCCACGTCGAGATCGCGCAAGGTCGCGGCATCAAGGCGCACTCCCGCATCGCCCAGATCGACCCCGCCCCCTGCTTCAAGGCGGCTCTGGAGGTCGATGCCGGAGTCCTCGGCCCAGCGGCGCAGATACTTGGCCTCGGGCGAAGGTGCGCCGACCAGAAGCACGCGCAGAGGTTCGGGCGCCTCCAGCGTGCGCAGCGGCACGGGCGTGTCCGAGACGATCTTCCGGTCGGCTCCGCGCAGCCGCAAGGTGAAGAACGCAAGGCCGGGTGCGCGTGCGGTGCTGCCGAGGGTGAAAGCCCCGTCAGGCGCGATGGCCCGGCTGTCGACGCGGCGTCCGGCAGGATCGAGCAGCTCGGCTGTCCCGCCGGCCAGCCTTGCCGCCTCGCCCGCCAGCGCGAAGACCGAACCCGCCGGCGTATCGGCGGGGGGATCGAGCCGCACCAGACCGCGCGGATCGGGCAAGGGAGAGAAGCTCACCGGCAGGCCCGCATCCGCTTCGCGATCGCGCGCGACAAGGCCGCGACCGACGATCCGCAGGCGCTGCACCTGGCGGTGGCGGCGCAGCGCGGTGGCGAGATCGGGCACCCGTTCGGCTCCGGCCAGCGCCGGTGCCTCGGGCAGGGCCACGAGCTTCTCGCCCGGCCCCGCCCGCGTTCCCGCCGGGGTCTCGGCGGTGGCGACCACAAGGGTCTCCCCGCCGACCGGCAGGCGTGGCGGAAACAGGGCGAGATAGAGCAGAGCGCCGCTGGCGAGGCTCAGCACCGCCAGCGCCGCCGCACGGGCATCGCGGCGGCGCCACAGCAGGCGAAGCGCCGCCGCCAGCGCGCCGGCCGCGATCAGCACCGCGGCGAGGGTTTCGGGCGTCGCGGTCACCGCAGGGCCTCGAGATATCGGCGTCCGAGCGCCCCGCCATCGGGGCGGCGGCGGACTGCGGCGGGCGGGCGGGTGAGCACCGTCCACAGCTGGCCGCGCAACTTCTCGCGAAGGCCCCGCGAGGCCGGCGCACCGCGCACCGCGTCGATCGCGGCCAGCACCGCCAGCGGGTCGCGGATCCGCCCGCTGTTGGCGCGCACCCAGCCTTCCAGCCCGTCGAGGTCTATCGCCCCGGCCTGCGACAGCGCCCGCCACGCGGTGGCCGGGACCGCATCCTCGATCGCGAAGGGCGTGAGGCTCGCCCCGCCGCCGACGATCCCTTCGCGCTTTCCGGTCATGCGCCGCGCCTGGTCGATCGGCGGCTGCCGCGATCCGATCTTCGGAAGGTAGATGCGGGTCGCCTGTTGCACCTGCTTGATGTAGTCGAGCGCCCTGTTCTCGAAGGGCAGCGCCGCCTCCGGCCGGCCCGATCGCAGGTTGAGTTCGGCCTCCCACATCGCATCGAGCGCCGCCTTGAGCAGGGTGCGCGTATCCGGGTCGAGCAGCGTTGCCGCCTCGCTCTCGTCATGGACATGGCCATACTCGGCGGTGATGTTGCCGAGATCGCCGAACACCGGGCTTTCGGTCTCCGGGCCATGATCGTGCCCGTCGCCCGGATGGTGATCGTGGCCGTGATCGTGACCGTCGCCGTCGTAATGCTCGCCTTGGTTGGCCGCATCCTTGTCTGCGGTCGGTATCGGCGGCCTCGGCGTCTCCTCGGCCTCCATCCCGACGAACTGGCCGTAGCGCAGGCGCAGCAGCCGCTGGTCGACCCCGATGGTGTCGGAACGCACGAGGAATTCGTCGGCGGACAGGCTGCGGCGCTGCCGGATCAGCGCCTCGGTGTCGATGATCACCTGCCGCTGGCTGCGGAAATAGGCGGGCATGACCTGCTTGGCCATGAGGTCGAGCCCCTCGGCCTGGGGTGGCTCGGGGATAGGATAGCGCAGGATCACGCCCGGCCCGCGCACCATCTGTGGACCGGGGGCGCGGGTGTCGGCGACGGTCAGCTGCGCCACCAGATCGCTCCCCGGCTGGAGCCCGAAATCGGCAAGCGGCAGGTCAATGACGAAGCGCCGGCGTTTCGGATCGCCGGTGCCGGTGACGGTCCGGCTGCGCTCGGTGAAGGTCACGTTCTCGCCTTCGCCGATGGCGGTGGTGAGGGTCAGGCGGGCGAGCCGGTCGACCGCGTAATCGTCGCTCGCCTCGAACACCACGCGCCAGTTGCGCTGGCCGGGCTTAATCATGACGAGACCCGAGGCGGGCTCCACCACCCTGACCTGCGGCGGTTCGTCGGCGACGGGTTCGAGCCGATGCGCCGGCTGGGCGGCGCGCATGCCTTCGGCGGTGACCCGGTAGAGCGCCGGCACGTCGAGCCGCAGCGCGCCCGTCCACCCGTCCCCGCCCTGCGCCAGCGGGAGGCGCTGGCCGCCCACCAGCTGCAACGCGGCGGACGAGGGCTGCGGCGCGAAGGCAAACGTCCATTCGATCCGCGAACCGGCGGGCGCACGGACATCGAGGCCCGTCGCATAGCGCGGCGCAAGGCCGGTATAGGCGGGCGGCACGATGCGGATACGCTGGCCGGTGAGGCGCGGCTCGCCCGGTGCTGCTGCGGTCACGGCGGTGACGGGCGCGAGCGGCGGCGGCGCCGCGGCGCGCGCCTGCCAGACGAGGATGCCTGCGACCGCCGCAAGTCCCAGCGCCCACACCACGGCAATGCGCCGCCGCGACCAGTCCTCGGCGAGGGCGGCGGGGTCGAGCGCGTCGATCCGGGCGGCGATGCGCTCGGCCTGAAGCCGCTGGAGCGGGCCGAGATCGGCCTCGGCGAAGACCAGCGCGGCGCTGTCCTCGAACGTGGCGTCACGGGCATCGAGGCGGCGCACCAGCCAATCGCGGTCGAAGCGGCGGGCGGTGCGAACCGCCTGCCAGCCGAGCGCGGAACCGCCCGCCGCCAGCGCGATCGCCGCCGCGAGCGGACCCGCCATCGCCCAGCCCGCGACGGCGAGCACCAGCGCCAGAGGCCCCCACACCAGCAGGGTGTCCAGCACCGCGCGGCGGCGCGCGGGGGCGAGCCACTCCTGTGTCCGCAGATCTCGGCTCATGCGGCGAACCTCCGCCGCCGGGTGGCGAGCACCCTTTCGGTGAGGAAGACGAGCGCGATCAGCACGGCGAGCCAGCCGGACAATTCGCGCGGGGGGAGCGGGAATGGCGCTGCCCCTGCGGCAGGCGCAAAGTCTTCCGCGCGGATCCGCGCGGGCGGCGGAGCCGGGGGCGAGACAAGTTCGCGCAGGCGCGCCGGGAAGCCGGCGTCGACTAGGTCGGGCATGGCTGCGGGCGCGAGCAGGCGGGTGAAGCGCAGCAGCCGCCCTTTCCCGAGCGTCCCGCCCTCCACGAGCGTCGCGCCGGTGTCGCTGCGCCAGAGCGCCTCGCTCGCGGCGGGCACGGCGATTTCGGCGTTGCTGGCGAGCAGCGCGGTTCCGCCATCGCTCACCCAATCGCTGACCGAGGCCGGGACAGGGCCGGGGACGAGCCAGACCAGCACGCTCCCGCGCGGGGGAAGCGCGCCATCTGTACTGGAATCGAAGCGGGGCTTGTCGCTCCACGCTGCCGCGGCGGCGCGGAAATAGCGCACCGCGCCGGCCTGATCCTGTGCGTGGCGCACCACGAGCGCGGGGCTTGCGGGCGCGACGGGCTTCGCCGCCGTCTCGCCGCCGTCGACGATCCGCCATGTGGTCTCGCGGGTCAGGCGCAGGGGGGCTGCGTCAACCCCGGCAAGCACCGGCGGCACGAGGATCGTCAGCGGCGCGCCCTGCGGCAGTTCGGCATCGAACTGGCGGATCAGGCTGGAGACCCCGGCAGGAGGAGGCGGCGCGCCCTCGCCCACCACTGGAAAGCCTGGCGCGATCCAGCGCAGCTCCGCCTCGGCCCCCGCGGTCTGTTGCGCGGCGGCGGGGTCAACCCCGGGGGCAACCAGCACGCGCATGGCATCGTCCTGCCACCCCAGCACCGCGGGCCTCGCCAGCAGCAAGGCGAGCAGGGCCACCAGCAGCAGGCGCAGGGCGAGCAGCAGCCATTCGTCGAACCGCAGGCGGCGGCGCGGACGCGGGCGCGGATCGAGCCAGCGCAGCGCGGCGAAATCGAGCGGCACTTCCTCGGTGCGGCGGCGCAGGTGGACGAGCAGCGGCACGACCAGCGCCGCCAGTGCCGCGAGACCGAGCGGGGCGAGCAGCAGCGGCGTCACGCTGGGGGTGCCCCGCGCCCGAAGAAGACGTGCAGCGGGCGGTCGATCGCTTCGTCGAGGACGTAGGCGGTGTGGCGGATGCCTGCTGCATCGAGCCGCTCGGCGAGCGCGGCGCGTGCCTCGGCGAAACGCGCAAGGAAGCTGTCGCGCAGGGTCTTGCCGTCGCCGACCAGCGCCGCGCCGCTCTCCTGCTCGCGGAAGCGGTAGCCGCCGTCGAAAGGAAAATCGCGCTCCTCGACGGTCAGCAGCTGCACCGCCAGCACCTCGCGCCCCGCCTTGGCGAGGCGTTCGATCATGGCGATCCCGCCCTCGTCGAAGCAGTCGGAGAGGAACAGCACGAGGTCGTTGGGGCCGATGCGTTCCCACAGGGGTGCAAGGGTCGCGGGATCGGGGAAGGTGCCCGCGCTTTCGAGCCGCATGAGCTCGATCTGCATGCGTTCGAACTGCGCACGACCGCGGTGCGGATCGGCAACGACCAGCCCATGATCGCGCAACGCGATCCAACCGAAACGGTCACCCTGCATCATGGCCAGCTGCGCGGTGCACAGCGCCAGCAGCCGCGCCGCATCCATCCGCGACCAGTCGGGCCGCGCGCGGTCGGCCTGGGCCATCGAGGCGCTGGCGTCGATCAGCAGCCACACCGCGATCGGGCTTTCCTCCTCGGCCTCGCGAACGAAGAACTTGTCCGATCGGGCGAACAGCTTCCAGTCGATCCGGCGCGGCTCGTCACCCGGCTCGTAGGCGCGGTACTGCGCGAATTCGAGGCCCGCACCCTTGTTGCGGCTGTGGTGCATGCCGAAGCCGCGGTCGCCCATGTCGCGCCGGGTGCGCAAGGCAAGCCGCTTCAACCGGCTGCGCACCTCGGGCGGAATCGTCAGCGGCGGGCGCGCCATCGGTCAGGCAGCGGGTGGCGGCACGTGCGCCAGCAGCGCGGCGACCACGTCGTCGGCGCTCCGCCCCTCGGCCTCGGCGGCGAAGGAGAGCAGCAGGCGGTGGCGCAGCACCGGGGCGGCCAGCATCGCGATGTCCTCGCGCGTGGCGGCAAGGCGCCCGTGGAGCAGCGCGCGGGCCTTGGCACAGAGCACCAGCGCCTGCCCGGCACGCGGCCCGGCACCCCAGCGCACATAGCTCGCGACATCGGCAGGCGCGGCCGGATCGCCCGGGCGGGTCGCGCGCACCAGCGTCGTGATCCAGCCGAGCAGGTCCTCGCTCAGATAGACCTCGCGCACCATCGCCTGGAGCGCCAGCACCTCATCGCCCTGCATCACGCAAGGCACGGCATCGCCCGCGCTGCCGGTGGTGCGGGCGAGGATGTCGCGCTCCTCCGCGGCGGTCGGATAGCCGACCCGCACCAGCAGCAGGAAGCGGTCGAGCTGGGCTTCGGGCAACGGATAGGTGCCGGCCTGTTCGAGCGGGTTCTGGGTCGCCAGCACGAAGAACGGGCGCGGCAGCTGGTAGGTCTGCCCGCCATAGCTGACGGTCTTTTCCTGCATCGCCTCGAGCAGCGCCGCCTGCGTCTTCGGCGGGGTGCGGTTGAGTTCGTCCGCCAGCAGCAGGTTGGTGAACACCGGGCCCTTCTGGAAGCGGAAGCTCCGGTGACCGGTGCCGTGATCCTCTTCCAGCAGCTCGGTGCCGAGGATGTCGCTCGGCATCAGGTCGGGGGTGAACTGCACCCGCCGGAAATCGAGTGCCAGCGCCTCGCCAAGGGTGCGCACCAGCAGCGTCTTGCCGAGGCCCGGCACGCCTTCGAGCAGGCAATGCCCGCCCGCCAGCAGCCCGATCAGCAGCTGTTCGACCACATCCTCCTGCCCGACGATCGCGGTGGCGATCGCGCTCTTGAGGTCGCCGAGCCGCGCCATCTGCCGATCGACCTGCGCCGCGTTCACGGGTTCCTGCTGAGCCACTGTGTCAAACCCTTCAATTGCTGAGCGCATACATGATGATGTTCACCCCGAAACGGGTGTTGTCCTCGGCGAGAAAGCGCTTGTTGCGCCAGTCGTAGTCCCACTCGCAGCCGTAGTCCTTGTTGCTGTAGAGCACGCCCAGTCGGCCGTTGATGGTTATCCCCTTGAGGTAATCGTGGATGAGGTCGTCGCCCCAGCCGTTCAGCTCGAAGGAGGTCGCAGGCGGCCCGTCGAACTTGAAGAAACTCGAATAGATCGGGTGGGTTTTGGGCAGCTTCTTCATCGCTTCGGCCCCGAAGATCCCCGCCATCTGCGCCTCGAAGGACTTGGCGAACAGCCCGTCGATGTCGTGGTTGCAATCATCGACGAAGACGAAGCCGCCGTTCCTGACGTAGCGTTCGAAATTGCGGCGCTCGGCCTCGGAGAACTCGACCGCCTTGTGCCCGGAGAGATAGCAGAAGGGGGCCGAGAGCATCCGCGGATCGTCGAGCGCCACGACATGCTCCTCGGGATCGACGCGCAGGGTGGTGTAGTCGATCAGCGAGGTGATGAGGTTCGCCGGCATGCGCTGGTCGACGTTCCAGTCGCCCGAATTGTACTTGAGCCGGGTGAACCAGAAATCGTAGCCGCCCGCTGCCGCTCCGCCGGGGCGGCGCTGGGCGGAAGCCGGCAGCGCCCCCGCCGCCGCAGCAGCGAGGGCACCTGCCGCCAGGCGCAGAAAGCGGGCGCGGGTGATTGCCGTCCGGTTCACGCGCGCCCTGCCTTCATGCTGCGGCCTCAGACCGCGTCCGACAGCGAGGTGAAGGTGAAGTCCCGCACCTTGAGCGGCGGGACCATCAGGTTGCCGCCCTCGACGCGCACCGAGCGGCCCATTTCCTCGATGTTGTTGAGCATGATCACCGGGCTTTCGTTGAAGCGGAAGTTCTTGATCGGATACTTCAGCTGCCCGTTCTCGATGTAGAAGGTGCCGTCACGGGTGAGGCCGGTGAGCAGCACGGTCTGCGGGTCGACCATGCGGATGTACCAGGTGCGGGTCACGAGAATGCCGCGTTCGGTGCCGGCGATCAGGTCGGCGGTCGACTTGGTGCCGCCTTCCATGATCGTGTTGCCCCAGCCCGCGGTCTCTGGCTTGCCCTGCTTGGCCGCCCAGTAGCGCGAATACTCGAGGTTCGCGAGCTTGCCCTGGTCGATGATCTTGACGCGTTCGCGCGGCAGGCCGTCGCCGTCCCACGGCAGCACCGGCACGACCGGGTTCCACGGATCGGTGTACATGTTGACCCGCGGGTCCATGATCTGCTCGCCGATCTTGTTCCCGCCGCCCTGCTTGCTGAGGAAGCTGCGCCCCTCGTCGGCCGAGCGGGCGCTGAAGAAGTTCAGCATGAAGCTGACGAGGCCCGAGACCGCCGCGGGTTCGAGGATGACGGTGTACTTGCCCGGCTCCAGAGCGCGCGCATCGACCGAGGCGGCCGCCTTGCGCATCGCGATCTGCACGTCGGCGGCGGCATCGAAGCTGGCGATGTCCTTGACGTTGCTCGCCACCCAGCCGGACCCGCGCCCGTCCTCGGTGCGCACGGTGCAGGTGTAATCGGCGACGGTCGACTTCTGGTAGCCGAAATTGCCGTTGGAATTGGCGTGGGCGAAGAAGGTGTGACCGTCCTCGAGGAAGCCCGCCGCGATCAGCCCGCGTTCGCGGCAGGGCAGGATCGAGGCCTCGGCGATCTTGGCACGCGCCTCGGCGGTAAGGGCCGCGGTCGCCTCGCTGAAGGTCTCGGTCGGCCGGTAGGTCTGCTTGCCGACCGGCGGCATGTATTCCGGGTTCTCCGGCGCCAGCTTCGCGAGGTCCTCGGCACGGCGCACCACGCGTTCGAGCGAGGCATCGTCGAACTGGTTGATCGAGGCCGTGCCCACGCGCTTGCCGAAGGCGACCTCGACGCCGAGCTGCACGTCATCGACGATGCCCGAGGTGGAGATGTCGTTGCGGGCGAAGCGGACGTTGCCCTGGATGCCGCCGCCGAGCGTGGCGACGGTGTGGTCGGCGGTCGAGAAGCCGATCACCTTGTCGAGAATGGCCTTGGCTTCGCTTTCCGAAAGGATGCTCATGATCTGTGTCTCCTGCGCGCGCTTAGCCGAGCGACCGGGCGGTGTTGATGACGTTCACCCCGTCGAAGCGGGTGGTCGAGGAACCGTGGCTCACGGCCGAGACCTGGCTCGGCTGGCCCTTGCCGTCGAAGAAGGATCCGAACAGGCGGTAGTCGCTCTCGTCGCAGATCGCCGAGCAGGCGCCCCAGAATTCGGGGGTGCGCATCTGGTAGGCGACGTCCTCGATCATCGGCCCGAGCTTGCCGTTCTTGATCTCGTAGAACACGGTCCCGCCGAACTGGGCGTTGTAGCGCTGCTGGTCGATCGAGAAGGAGCCGCGGCCCGAGATGTAGATGCCGTTGTCGACCCCGGCGATCATGTCGGCGGGCGAGAGCTTGGTCTTGCCCGGCGCGAGGCTGACGTTCGCCATGCGCTGGAACTGCACGCTGGACCAGCTATCGGCATAGCAGCAGCCGTCGCTTTCGGTCTTGCCGACGATGTGCGCCTGATCGCGGATGGTCTGGTAGTCGACCAGGGTGCCGTCCTTGACGAGGTCCCAGCGCTTGCACTTCACGCCTTCATCGTCGTAGCCGACCGCGCCGAGGCTGCCGGGCTGCGTCTTGTCGGCGAAGAGGTTCACGATCTCGCTGCCGTACTTGAAGGCGGCATCGCGCTTGTCGAGCGTGGCGAAGCTGGTGCCGGCATAGTTCGCCTCGTAGCCGAGCACGCGGTCGAGCTCGAGCGGGTGGCCGACGCTCTCGTGGATGGTCAGGCCCAGATGGTTGGGATCGAGCACGAGGTCGTACTTGCCCGGCTTGACCGAGGGCGCCTTGAGCTTTTCCTGCGCGTTCTGCGCGGCGGCAATGGCGTCTTCCTTCATGTCGTAGGAATTGCCGTAGGTGGTGAGCCCGTTGGGCAGGATGAACTTGTCCTCCTGACGCCCGTCCATGTACTCCCAGCCCAGCCCCATCGGTGCCGAGAGGCCCTCGCGCGAGCGGAACTTGCCGGTGGTCTTGTCGACCGCGGTGACGGTGATCGGGGCCCAGATGCGGTGCACGTCCTGGTCGATGTAGGACCCGTCGGTCGAGGCGAAATACTTCTGCTCGTTGACGAGGAACAGCAGCGAGTTGACGAAGCTCGCGCCCGCAGAGAGCGCGGCGTCGTTGACATCCATCAGCAGCGCGACCTTGTCGGCGATCGGCACGTCCATCGCGTTCTTCTTGATCGGGGTGCGCCAGCTCACCTCGCCCACGCCCGGGGTGGGGGCGAGCTGCACCGCGCTGGTCTGGATGCGGGCATTGGCTTTGGCGATCGCGGTCGCCTGACGCGCGGCGGCGGCCACCGCGTCCTCGGTCATCACGTTGGTTGCGGCAAAGCCCCAGGCCCCGTCGGCGATCACGCGCACGCCGGTGCCGGTGCTCTCGGTGTTGACGATGTTCTCGACATTGCGCTCACGGGTGATGACGAACTGGCGCAGGTAGCGCCCGACGCGCACGTCGCAGTAGCTCGCGCCGGCGCCCGTCGCGGCAGAGAGCGCGGCATCCGCGAGGCGCTTCTTCACCGCGGCGTCGATCCCGTCCTTGAGCTGTTCGGCCGCGATCGCCTTGCCGAAGATGGAAGGCGTCAGCGCAACCCCCGTGAAGAAGGTGCTGAGCGCGAGAAAATCCCGTCTGTCCACGTGAAAACTCCCCTGACCGGCCGATCGTTTCCTCCGGGACATCCGAAGCTTGCCCGGCGATGGCTGTGATGGGACATGCTTGTGCCGAGCGATGTGCCCCCGGTCAAACCGTCAGGCGCACACGCCTGCGGCAGGTCCGGCAGAAAACAGCAGCGCGGCATCGCCCCGATTCCCGAGCACTAGCAACGCGCCATGCGCCGATGGGCGGCACACACGACGAAGCGCCGGACTTAATCGACGAACATACCACCGGCGCAGGTCGGGGGTCTGCGGCGGGACGGCTTGCCAGACGCGCGCATGGCGATAGATGTAGCAGACACTACATAGCCATCTACACCCCTTGCGAAGGACCGCGCCATGACCCTCTTCCGCCTGTTCCTCCTCGCCTGCTTCTGCGCCATCAGCGGCTACACCGCCATCACCGCATCCCGCCACGGGTTCGATCTCCTGCCGGTGTTCTTCGGCGACATGGCGGGCATGGCATGGCCGGGGCAGTTCAATTTCGACTTCCTGTGCTTCCTGCTGCTCTCCGGCCTGTGGGTCGCATGGCGTCACCGCTTCCGGCCCGCAGGCCTCGCACTGGGGCTGGTCGCGGTGTTCGGGGGGATGCTGTTCCTCTCGGCCTATCTGCTCGTGGAGAGCTGGCGCACGCGCGGCGATGTCGCCGCCCTGCTGCTCGGGCCGGAGCGTGCGGCGGGCTGAGACGGGAAACGCTGGAAAACTTCCCCGCCCGCCTTGGCGCGAGGGCCGCTGCGCCCCTATCCCGCCCCTGTGACGGAACGGATCGACATCGGGCGCGGGCCAGACGGGCAGACGATCGGAATCGATCTGGCGGAGCTGCTCGCCACGCGTCTGCTGGTGCAGGGCAATTCCGGGTCGGGCAAATCGCACCTGCTGCGCCGCCTGCTGGAGGAATGTGCCGGGCAGGTCCAGCAGATCGTGATCGACCCCGAGGGCGATTTCGTCACGCTGGCGGACGAATTCGGGCATGTCGTGATCGACGCGGGCGCCTATTCCCCGCGCGAGATCGAGGCGCTCGCCCTGCGCGTGCGCCAGCACCGCGCCTCGGTGGTGCTGGCGCTCGACGAGCTCGAGGTCGAGGCCCAGATCCGTTGTGCCGCGATGTTCCTGACCGCCCTGTTCGATGCCCCGCGCGAGCACTGGTATCCGGCGCTGGTGGTGGTCGACGAGGCGCAGATGTTCGCCCCCGCCGCCGCGGGCGAGATGAACGACGAGGTGCGTCGCCTCACGCTCGCGGCGATGACCAACCTGATGTGCCGGGGCAGAAAGCGCGGTCTTGCCGGGATTGTCGCCACCCAGCGCCTCGCCAAGCTCGCCAAGAATGTCGCGGCCGAGGCCAGCAACTTCCTGATGGGGCGCACTTTCCTCGACATCGACATGGCCCGCGCCGCGGACCTTCTCGGCATGGACCGGCGCCAGGCGGAGCGCATCCGCGATCTTCGCCGGGGGCAGTTCCTCGGCCTCGGCCCGGCGATCAGCCGGCGTCCGGTGGCGGTCGATGTCGGCAGCGTGCGCACCGCGGGCCGGGGCGGCGGACAGGGGTTGATCCCGCTTCCCGAGGCCGCCGAAGGGGCGATGGAGGCTCTGCTGACCGACCGCCTGACCGAAGCCGCTGCGCAGCCCCAGCCCGCGCGCCGCACGCCCCCCGCCCCGCCCCCGCGCGCCGATCTGGAGGAACGGCTGACCGCCCCCCGCGCCTTGCCGGAGGTGAAGCCTGCCGCCGAGCCGCCTGCAGAGCGCCCCGCACCTGCTCCCGCTCCTGCCTCTGCCCCTCCGCCATCGCCACCCACCGAGGCAGGCGCGGACGTGGAAGCCATCGTGCGCGACATCGCGCTGGCCGAGGGGGCCGCCTTCCGCCCTGCGGCGGCCTGTTTCCGCGACTTCGCGATCCGCTGCCGCCAGCAGGGCGTGGCTTCCGCCCATATCGACCTGCCCCGCTTCCGCCGGATGTTCGCCCACGCGATCAGCGGCCTCGATCGCCTCGACGAGTCAGTCCGCGGACCCATCGCCGCCGCTGCCGAGGGTGTCGAGGAGGATGTTCTCGCCCCCTACCTCGCGATCCTCATCGCCGCCGCCACCGGCACCCCCATGCCCGGCGAGGAGGAGCTCGGCCGCCTCTACGGCAGCGCCTCGCCGAGCCGCGTGCGGCGGCTGCTCGACCACCTCGAACGCCAGGGGCTGATCGTGGTGCGCGAGGATTTCGGCGGCGAACGCTCGATCAGCGTGCCGCAGGTGCCCGCCGCCGCATGATAGGTTGCATTTGACAATTCAATGCGTCCCTCGCAGTCTGGGACGCAGGAGAGGGAGGCTCTCGAAGGGGATCATTCGATGCAAGCGCAAATTCTCGCGCCCGCCGCCGTGCTGGTGGTGTGGTCGCTGATCATGTGTTTCTGGATGGCGGGCGTGCGCCTGCCGGCGATGAAGAAGGCCGGGATCGACATGGGCAACCGCCCGGGCGGGCGCGGTCAGGACCTCGAAGGGGTGCTCGAGCCGAAGGTCAACTGGCCCGCGCACAACTACACGCACCTGATGGAACAGCCGACGGTGTTCTATCCCGCGGTGGTGATCCTCGCGATCATGGGTGCGGGCGCGGTGGATGTGGCGCTCGCCTGGGCCTATGTCGGGCTGCGCATCCTCCATTCGATCTGGCAGGCGACGGTGAACAAGGTGCCGGTGCGCTTTCTGCTGTTCCTCATCGCCACTCTGGCGCTGCTGGTGCTGGCGGTACGCGCCGTGATCGCGACCGCCTTCGCCGACCCTTCCGCCCTACCCGCCTGAGGAGACGAACATGATCGGAATGGACATTCTGAAGCCCGTGGTGGTGCTGCTGGGCTGGACGATGGTGATGTGGCTGTGGATGTACGCTACGCGCATCCCGGCGATGCTCGCAGCGGGGATCGACGCCAAGGGCCTGGTCGGCACCACCGGCGCATCGCTGCGCGCGCAGCTGCCCGAGCGGGTGAGCTGGAAGGCCGACAACTACAACCACCTGCACGAGGCGCCCACCCTGTTCTATGCGGTGGCGATCGTGCTCGCGGTGATCGGCCACGGCGACGGGCTGAACGCCACCATCGCCTGGGCCTATGTGGGCCTGCGGATCGCGCACTCGGTGGTGCAGGCGACGATCAACAAGGTGGCGCTGCGCTTCGCCCTCTTCGCGCTCTCAAGTCTGGCGCTGATGGTGCTGATTTTCCACGCGATCATTCCCGTGTTCGATCTGCACTTGCACGGCTGACAGGGTCGGGCGGCGGATCACTCCGCCGCCTCGGCCTCCTGCACCGCATGGGCGCGCGAGGCGAGCCAGCGTTCGGCGTCGAGCGCGGCCATGCAGCCCATCCCCGCCGCCGTCACCGCCTGACGATAGACGTGGTCGGTGACATCGCCCGCGGCGAAGACGCCCGGGATCGCGGTCTTGGGCGTGCCGGGTTCGGTGAGCAGATAGCCGCTCTCGTCCATCGGCAGCTTGCCGACGAACAGCGAGGTCGCGGGCGCATGGCCGATGGCGACGAAGGCCCCGTCGGTCTCCAGCGTGCTCGCCTCGCCCGTCACCGTGTCGGTCAGCGCGAGGTGATGGAGCATCCCGTTCTCGCCGGCCTCGAAACTGTCGACGGCCTTGTTCCACAGCACGGTGATCTTGGGATTGGCGAAGAGCCGCTCCTGCAGGATCTTTTCGGCGCGCAAGCTGTCGCGGCGGTGGATCAGGGTGACGTTGTCGGAGTGGTTGGTGAGGTAGAGCGCCTCTTCCACCGCGGTGTTGCCGCCGCCGATCACGGCGACGCGCTTGCCGCGGTAGAAGAAGCCGTCGCAGGTCGCGCAGGCCGAAACGCCTTTACCGCCAAGGGCCTGCTCGCCCGGCACGCCGAGCCACTTGGCCTGCGCGCCGGTGCAGATCACCACGCAATCGGCGATATACTCGTCACCGCTGTCGCCGATCGCGCGGAACGGGGAGCCGTGTTCGAGGTCGACGCTGACGATCGTGTCCCAGATCATGCGCGTGCCGACATGCTCGGCCTGGGCGCGCATTTCCTCCATCAGCCACGGGCCCTGCACCACGTCGCGGAAGCCCGGGTAGTTCTCGACATCGGTGGTGATGGTGAGCTGGCCGCCGGGTTGAAGTCCCTGAACGACAATGGGTTCCAGCATCGCGCGCGCGGCGTAGATCGCGGCGGAATAGCCGGCGGGGCCGGAGCCGATGATGAGCATCTTGGTGGTGTGGGTGGCCATGTCTGCGGTGCCTTTGCGCGCGAATCTCAGGGCGGGGATATGGGGTCTGGGCGGGCGATTGTCACGCCACCAGCTTGGCGCGCAGGCGCTCTTTTCTTGCGTCGTCCACACCCAGAATTGTCGCCAGATAGCCGTCGAGCGAACCGTGATCCTCTGTCACCTTCGCAATGTAAGTGTCGATATATTCCGGCAGAACCCCCATCAGGTTGTGCAAGGCCTCGGGCTCGATCGCCCCGTAGTGTGCCTGCATCCGGGGAAGCGACTGCCGCTCGAGGATGGCGCGGGTCGGCGCTTCGTTGGTGAGCAGGAATTCCGCCACGATATCATCGTGATGCACGCCGAGCACGTGGAGCAGGAGGCTCGCGGCGATGCCGGTGCGGTCCTTGCCGGCGAAGCAGTGCACGAGGCTCGCCCCGTCGTTCTCGTCCAAAGCCTTGAAATAGCGGCTGAAGATGTCGATCATCGCGGGGTTGACCGGCATCCGCGTGTAGACCGCCAGCATCCGCTCGCGCGCCTTCTCGGGGGTCATCACCACCTGTCCGCCGCCGCCCTCGTGCGGCGGAGAGTTGGTGGTTTCGCCATCATGGGCAATCACTTGCGCAGCGAAGCTCGCATGGCGTCTGCACGGAAAACCCTCGCGCTCGCTGGTGCCGCGCAGGTCGATCACGGTGCGGATGTCGAGCGCGTGGATGAGATCGAGGTCCTCGTCCGACGCCTCCATGTGCTGGCCCGAGCGCAGCAGCACCCCCGTCCGCACCCGCCCGCCGCCCGGCACCGCATAGCCACCATAATCTCGAAGGTTATGAATGCCTTGCGTGACGTAGAAAGGGCCGATGCGGGCGCCGTGGGAGGTCCCGCCGAGAGAATCGCTGTCCATCCGCCGACCCTTACAAGGCCCCAAGACAGGGGCAAGACCACGCGACGATAGCGCAACGACTGCGGCACGACCTCGCCATGGGCGCCCCCTAAGGAGGATTGCGCAGGCGTCGGCCAAGCCGGGCTGAAGGGTGACAAGGTTAATCCGGCATTTCCCAACATCGACTCAATCCAAGGTCCCTCCATGAGCCGTATCCTGATTGCCGACGACGACGAGCTGATCGCCGAACTGGCGAGCGAGGTGCTGATCGATGCCGGCCATGCCTGCGGCTGGGTAACGGATGCCGCGGCGGCCTGGACCTGCATCCAGCGCCGGCGGCCCGACATCCTGCTGCTCGACCAGTCGATGCCCGGCGAATCCGGGCTCACCCTGCTGCGCCGCCTGCGCCAGTCGCCGCGCTTCTACGATCTGCCGGTGATCATGTTCACCGCGATGACCGGCGAGCAGGACCACCTGCAGGCGATCTATGCCGGGGCGCAGGACTTCCTCTCCAAGCCGTTCGAGCCGCAGGCGCTGATCGCGCGGGTCGACCGGATCATCAAGCTGCGCGCCGGGCGGCCGCGCCATGTCGACCTCAGGAGCGCGGTGCTGGCCGATTCCCCGCCCGCGCAGCCGCAGGTGATGGCGGTGCGGCGGATGATCTAGGCCGCCTGCCCTGCCCGCCCCTGCCCGGCGAGCAGCCCGCGCCCGATCACCTGCGCCTGGATTTCCGCCGCGCCCTCGAAGATGTTGAGGATCCGCGCATCGCACAGCACCCGGCTGATCGGGTATTCGAGCGCATAGCCGTTGCCGCCGTGGATCTGCACCGCATTGTCGGCCGCGTTCCACGCGGCGCGCGCGCCGAGCAGCTTGGCCATCCCCGCCTCGATGTCGCAGCGGTCCCCCAAGTCCTTGGCGCGGGCGGCGGCATAGGTGAGCTCGCGCGCCATCACCGTCTCGACCGCCATCAGCGCGAGCTTGTCGGCGACGCGCGGGAAGTGGGTCAGTGCCTCGCCGAACTGCCTGCGTCCCTGCGCGTAATCCAGCGCGAGGTCGAAGGCGTTCCACGCCACCCCTACCGCGCGGGCGGCGGTCTGGATGCGGGCACCCTCGAAGGTGCGCATCAGCTGCTTGAAGCCCTGCCCCTCGCGCCCGCCCAGCAGGCCGTCCGCCGCGACCGCGAAACCGTCGAGCCCCAGCGCATATTCCTTCATCCCCCGGTAGCCGAGCACCGGAATCTCGCTCCCCTCGATGCCCGGATCGGGGAAGGCATCCGCATCGCTCCCGCGCGTCTTGGCGGCGAGCAGCATCGAGAGGCCGGCATAGCCCGGCGCGGCCGGATCGGTGCGCACCAGCATCGTCATCAGGTCGGCGCGGGCGGCGTGGGTGATCCAGGTCTTGGCCCCGGTGACACGCCAGCTGCCGTCCGCCTGCCGCTCACCCCGGGTACGCACCGCGGCCAGATCGCTGCCGGTGTCCGGCTCGGTGAAGACCGCGGTCGGCAGGCACGATCCGTCGGCGATGGCCGGGAGCCAGCGCGCCTTCTGCGCGTCCGTCCCGTTGGCGGCAATCAGCTCGCCGGCTATTTCCGAACGGGTGCCGAGGCTGCCCGCGCAGATCCACCCGCGCGACAATTCCTCCGAGACGACCGCCATCGCCAGCTTGCCGAGGCCGAGCCCGCCATAGGCTTCGGGGATGCAGATGCCGAACACCCCCAGCCCGGCCATCCGCGCGATCACCGCGTCGGGGATAAGCGCATCGGCGAGGTGCCAGGCATGGGCGTGGGGCGCGATTTCCTCCGCGGTGAAGGCGCGGATCTGGTCGCGGATCAGGTCGAGCGCCTCGTCACCGAGCGCCTCGCAGGGCCGCGCACCCTCGGCCAGCAACGCGGCGAGATCGGCGCGGCTTTCGGGGGTACTGCCCTCGGCGATCAGGCGCGCGGCCGCCGGATCGGCAGCGAGCGCGCGCGCTTCGGCTTCGGTGCCGAAAGCCGCGGGACGCACCACCTCGAGCGCGCTCATCGGCAGGCCCGCTGCAATCTGCGCGAGGCCCTCGCCGAAACCGATGCGAAGGGTGAGTTCCTCCACCGGGCCCAGCCGCCCCGCGCCCTCGGCCCGCACCGCCCAGTCGAGCGTCGCCTCGAGCGCCGCGAGGGTCGCCGCGATCCAGGCGAAGCCGTGGACGCGGTGCTGCTCTCGGGTCAGCCGGGCCGGATCGGGCGTGCCATCGGGGGCGACCGCCCGCTCCACCGCCGCCCGCACCGCCTCGCCATAGGTCCGCGCCGCCGGCAGGGCGGCGCGCGCGCAATCGATCCATTCGCTCATGGGCGGGGTGCTAGCAGACCGGGAAGCGCCATGCGAACCGCCAAAATCGCGCCCTGCCCTGTCTGGAAGGGATTGCGCCCAAGGAGGCCGAGGCGCAGCAATGTTGCCGCGGGGTGACACTCCCTGAACAAAAGCCACAAGAGCCTTAAACCTGCATGATCAAAGCTTATCACAGGTTGGCAATGGGGTATTATGCCACCTGTGGGCGCTCCCGGTGCACTGGCGCGCCCGCGAAACGGGGCTGCGCGGTACGTGCAAAACACGGCCGCTCACCTTGTGCAGGAGGAATCGTCAGGGACTGCGGATGACGGGGGGCGCCTGCCTCTACCGGCCCGGTGCCCGGCGTTGACGACATGGCGCGAACGTCCCTTTCCGAAGGCGTGAGCCCGTGTCCAACACAGACCTACGCGAGGATATATCATGCGTCATTCCAAGATTTCCCTTCAATCGGCTTCGCTTCCCGCGCTGGCCGCCGCCCTGCTGGTCGCAGGGCTCGTTCCGGCCTCCGCCAGCGCGCAGGACAGCGTTGCCGAGGAAGATGCCGCTGCTGAAGAACCGCAGCAGCAGATCATCGTGACCGGCTCGCGCATCGCGCGCGATCCCAACGCCACTGCGCCGCTGCCGATCAGCACCCTCGATTCCGAGGCGCTGCGCAACTTCGGCTCGACCGACGCGACCGCGGCGCTGCGCCAGATCCCGGCGCTGCTTTCCTCCGGCACGGTCGCGGACTCGATCGAGCGCGGTGCGGGCGGCATCGGCCAGGCGACCCTCAACCTGCGCCAGCTCGGCGCCAACCGCACGCTGGTGCTGGTCGACGGCTGGCGTCACGTCTCGGGCGTGGCGGGCTCGCAGACGGTCGACGTGGCGACCATCCCCAATGCCCTGATCGAGCGCGTCGAAGTGCTCACCGGCGGCGCCTCGGCGGTCTATGGTGCGGACGCGGTGACGGGCGTGGTCAACTACGTCCTCAAGCGCGACTTCGAGGGCCTGACCATCGATGCCCAGATGGGCGTCTCGTCCAAGGGTGACGGGCGCACCGCCCGGATCGAGGGCGTCTACGGCAAGAACTTCGCCGAGGGACGCGGCAACGTGACCTTCGCGGCCGGCTACACCAAGGACAACGAGATCCTGCTCGGCGAGCGCGAGTTCACCGCCAACAACGGCCGCGGCAACAACTCGGCCACCTACCAGAACCCGCTGCGGCGCTTCCAGCAGGGCGACATCAACCCGGCGACCATGCCGAACTTCGCCAACCGCTTCCGCATCGGCGGCTCGGCCCCGGCGAGCGGGCGCTTCCCCTATGGCGGGATCATCCCGACCCCGGCCGAAATCGCCACGCTCTTCCCCGGCGGCATCACCGCGGCGGAACAGGCGCTGGTCGATCGTGCCGCGGCTGCGCCCCTGTTTGTGATCGGCGCCGATCCGCGCTTCGCGATCTCGTCGAACCAGGGCCTGATCTACCGCGCGGACTTCGCGCGCTTCCCCGGGCTCGACATCAACAACAACGGCACGGCCGACTGTAACGAGAGCTATATCGGCCGCGTCGTGTTCGGCGGGGGCGGCTGCTACATCACCGATTCCAACGGCAACGTGCAGGTGTTCCGGGACGGCCTGATCGCGGGCACCGCCAACCAGTTCGGCGGCGACGGCGCGGTCGAGCGCACCAACAATGCCTCGCTCATCCCGGGCTCGGAGCGCATCTACGGCAACCTGCGGTCGAGCTTCGAGTTCTCGAACGCGGCGCGCGTGTGGGTCGATGCGAAGTATGCCCGCAACGAGGCGACCAGCCGCAACGACTACAACACCTTCTACGACACGCTGTTCATCTCGCCGCAGAACCCCTTCATTCCCGCGGTGCTGCGCGCCGACGCGAATGCGGCGGGCGGGCTTCTGGTGAGCCGCGACTTCACCGATCTCGGGCCGAACATCACCAAGTCCGTGCGCGAGACCTATCGGATCGTCGGCGGGCTCGACGGTGAGATCACCCCGCACCTCAAGTACGAACTGGTCGGCAACTACGGCCGCACCGACAACCGCACGACCACCGGCAACTCGGTGCGCTACGACCGACTGTTCGCAGCGATCGACGTGATCACCGATCCGCGCACCGGCCAGCCGACCTGCCGTTCGAACGTCAACCCGACGGCGCTGCACCCCGGTTCGGAAGCGTTCCCGGTGATCGCGCCCGGCTTCTTCACCTTCACCCCCGGCCCCAACAGCGGCTGCGTCCCGGCCAACCTGTTCCGCGGCGCCAATTCGGTGAGCCCGGAAGCGGCGGCGTGGATCACCACGCCGACCACCAGCCGGGCCCGCCTCGAGCAGCTGGTCTTCACCGGCCTGCTCAACGGCGACACGGGCGGTTTCTTCAACCTGCCGGGCGGCGCGGTGTCGTTCTCGCTCGGCGCGGAATACCGCAAGGAGGAATCGCAGACCGAGCTCGACCCGCTGGTGCTCGGCCTGCTGCCCGCCGGCTCGCCCGCCGGGCCTGCCGGGACCTTCATCGGTTCGATCTCGCCCAACCAGTCGCTGATCTTCGATGCGACCCGCAACCAGAATGCGGGCGGCGAGTTCGACGTGGTCGAGGTCTTCGGTGAAGTCCTGCTGCCGATCCTCAGCGACACGCCCTTCTTCCACGATCTCTCCGTGGGGGCGGCGGGCCGCTATGCCGATTACTCGACGATCGGCGGGGCCTTCACCTGGAACGTCAACGGCACCTGGGCGCCGATCGAGGACATCCGCCTGCGCGGCACCTACTCCGTGGCGATCCGCGCGCCGAACATCTCCGAGCTGTTCAGCCCGGAACTGACGGCGTTCTTCCGCCCGGCCGACCCGTGCAGCCAGTCGGCGATCAACTCGCTGATCGCCAACAACGATCCGGCGGCGCAGAACCGGCTCAACAACTGCCGCGCCGACGGCATTCCGGCAGGCTACGAGGATCCGCTGACCGCGCGCTTCGCCGGCGTGTCGGGCGGCAACCCCAACCTTCAGGAAGAAACCGCCACGACGTGGACGGCAGGGGCGGTGGTGCAGCCGCGCTTCATCCCCGGCCTGACGCTCTCGGCGGACTACTACTCGATCAAGATCGAGGACGCGATCGCGGCGGTCTCGGCGCAGGACATCGTCAACAACTGCTATGACCTGCCGACCTTCCCGAACAACTTCTGCACGCTGTTCACCCGCAACCGCACCGCGACCTCGCCGACCTTCCTGGGCTTCAACTTCCTGCGCCAGTCGCAGATCAACTTCGCGGCGCTCGACACGCGCGGCGTCGATGCCCAGATCAACTACGCCTTCAGCCTCGGGGAGAACAACTTCAACCTGTCGGTCAACGGCAACTGGACCGAGCGGCTCAACCGCTTCTTCGATCCGCGCCGTCCCGACGTGCCCAACCCCGGCCTGAGGGAACTCGGCGCGCCGGAATTCTCCGGCTTCGGGAACGTCACCTGGAATCGCGGCGACTTCACGCTCAACTACGGCGTGCAGTACATCGAATCGACCGCGGTCGCCTCGGTGATCCAGATCGAGCGCATCGACTTCGAGTTCGGTCCGGCCGGCTTCGCGCCCGACTACTGGATCCACAACCTCGCCTTCTCGCTCGATGCGACCGACGAAATCACCTTCTACGGCGGCATCAACAACCTGACCGACGAGATCCCCTACCTCTCCAGCTCGGCCTACCCGGTCTCGGGCATGGGACGGAGCTTCTTCCTCGGGGTGACGGGCCGCTTCTGATCCGGCCTCAGGGCAGAAAAAAGAGCGGGCGGGAGAACCTCGGTTCTCCCGCCCGTTTCCTTTGGCGCCGTGGTGAGCGGAAAAGGGGCTACTCGCTCGTCCCCAGCAGGGCGCGGGCGACCACCCAGTTGTGGATCTCGCTCGGGCCGTCGTAGATGCGCATGGTGCGCAGCTTGTTCGACATGAGGTAGAGCGGCAGCTCGCGGGTCATGCCCATGCCGCCGTAGAGCTGCATCGCGTGATCGACGATCTCGTAGGCGCTCTCGGTGCAGAAGCTCTTGATCATCGAGATCTCGCTGCGCACGTCGCGGCCCTCGTCGATCTTCCAGGCGCAGTCGTAGGTCATCAGCCGCATCGCGTGGATCTTGGTCGCCGCGTCGCTGATCCAGTTCTGCACCGTCTGGCGCGCCGAGAGCGGCTTGCCGAAGGTCGTGCGCTGGGGCGCATAGTCGATCATCATCTCCATCGCGCGCTGCGCCATGCCGATCGACCACGAGGCCATCTCGATCCGCCGCGTGCCGAGCCGCACCTGCATCGGGGCGAAGCCCTGCCCACGCTTGCCGAGCAGCTTCCAGCCGGGGACGCGGCAATCCTCGAGCGCGATCTCGTAGGTCGCGGTGCCGTCGATCATCGGGATCTTGCGGGTGATGTTGAAGCCCGGCGTGCCCTTGTCGACGAGAAAGGCCGACATGCCGTTCCTGCCGTTGGGGTTCTTGTCGGTCACCGCCATGAGGATGGTGAAATCGGCCTCGGCGCCCTTGGTGATCCAGATCTTGCGGCCGTTGATGATCCAGTCGTCGCCGTCCTGCACCGCGGTGGTGCGCATCCCCTGCGGGTCCGCGCCCGCGCCGGGCTCCGAGATGCCGATGGCGCTGATCGTCTCGCCGCGCACGTAGGGCTCGAGATAGGCCTCGCGCTGGCGCTCGTCGGCGGCGACCATCAGCATTCTGAGGTTGGGGGAATCGGGCGGCAGGTAATAGGGCACCACGGTCTTGCCCAGTTCCTCGGACACGCCGACCATCGCCACCATCGGCAGGTTCATGCCCCCCACCTCCTCGGGCGCATCGAGGCCCCACAGGCCGAGTTCACGGCTGGCGGCATCGACCTTCGCGGTTTCCTCAGGCGTGAGGTAGGTGCCCTGCCCGATGTTCTCGCGGGCGATCACCGCCTGTTCGTAAGGCATCAGCTGGTCGCGCACGAACTTTCCGACCAGCTCCTTGAGCATCTGGTGTTCGTGGCTGAGCTCGAAATTCATCTCTCTCTTGTCCCTGTCCTGTGTGGGGTTCTGCTTGCGCCCTGACACCACACAATACGCCGCCTGTCACCCGCCGGATTCACCAGCGGCGCGGCTTTTTGCCCCGTGTCTTCTCCGGTTGACGTAAGTTACAAAGTCACATACCTTCTCACATGCAAATCTGCACATCTTCGCAGGTGAAGGGAGGGAGCCATGCCGAGTCGGCTGATCGTGTCGCGGGAACTCGCCGATCTGTTCCGCCTGCTCGCCCATGCCGACCGCCTGCGACTGATCGAGGAACTGCGCGGCGGCGAGAAGGACGTGAGCGGCCTTGCGGCGGCGCTCGATCTGCCCGCCACCCGGGTTTCCCAGCACCTCGCCCTGCTGCGCGCCCAGCGCCTCGTCGAGGAACGACGCGACGGGCGCAGCCATTTCTACCGCCTCGTGCCGGCCCACCTCGCCGACTGGATCATCGACGCCCTGCCCTTCGTCGACATCCGCCAGCGGCTCGAGGACGCCAGCCACATCGACACCGCGCGCGCCCTGTGGGGCGTGCCCGATCCCCATTCGTCTGACTGAAAGGACCGTTATCATGCCGAGTTTCGCCCAGGGCGTCGTCAAGTTCCAGCGCGAGGTCTTCCCGGAGAAGCAGGAGCTGTTCGAAAAGCTCGCCACCGGCCAGAGCCCCGAGGCGCTGTTCATCACCTGCTCCGACAGCCGGATCGAGACCGCGATGCTCACCCAGACCGATCCGGGTGAGCTGTTCATCTGCCGCAACGCGGGCAACATCGTGCCTCCGCACACCAACCAGACCGGCGGCATGACCGCCTCGATCGAATTCGCGATCGGCGCCTTGAAGGTGCCCAACATCGTGGTCTGCGGGCACACCGAATGCGGGGCGATGAAGGGCGCGATGAACCGCGCCGCCCTCACCAGCCTGCCCCACGTGCGCGAATGGCTGGGCTATGCGCAGGGCGCGGTCGACATCGTCGAGGCGATCGGCGCGGGGCTCGATCCCGATGCCAAGATGCGGATGCTGCTCGAACAGAACGTCATCCTGCAATTGCAGCACCTCAAGACCCACCCCACGGTCGCGGTCGCGCTTGCGCAGAAGGCAGTGACGCTCCACGGCTGGGTCTATGACATCAAGACCGGCGAGGTTTCCGCCTTCGACGACAACACCGGCACCTGGGTCCCGGTCGAGGATCGCTACGCCGCCGACCTCGCCGGGGCGGTGCTGCACAAGCACGCCTGCTGAGCTTCTCCCGTCCGTCCCCTTCCCGCAGGAGTTCCCCTCGCCATGCCCGCAGCCACAGCCGACCGCCTGACCTCCGCCGTGATCGGCCGCGATTTCCTCGCCTCGATCGTGGTGTTCCTGGTTGCCCTGCCGCTGTGCATGGGCATCGCCATCGCCTCGGGCGCGCCGCCCGCGCTGGGGCTGATCACGGGGATCGTCGGCGGGCTGGTGGTGGGCACGCTGGCGGGCTCGCCGCTGCAGGTGAGCGGCCCTGCGGCGGGTATGGCGGTGCTGGTCTTCCAGCTGGTGCAGGAACATGGGCTGATCATGCTCGGCGTCGTCGGCCTCATTGCCGGCGCGCTGCAACTGCTCGCCGGGGCCCTCAAGCTGGGCCAGTGGTTCCGGGCGATCTCGCCTTCGGTGATACACGGGATGCTGGCGGGGATCGGCGTGCTGATCTTCGCCTCGCAGCTCCACGTCATGCTCGACGACGCCCCGCGCGCGAGCGGGCTGCTCAACATCGCCGCGATCCCCGAGGCGATCGTCAAGGCAATCCCGACCGACAGTTCGGTGCACCACCTCGCCGCCATGGCGGGGATCGTAACCATCGCCACGATCGTGCTTTGGAACCAGTTCAAGCCCAAGGCGCTGGCGCTGATTCCCGGGCCGCTGCTCGGCGTGATCGTCGGCACGGCCTTTGCCATCGCCTTTGCCCTGCCGATCACGCTGGTCGAACTGCCCGCCACGCTAACCAGCGGGCTGAACATCCCCACCACCGAGGCGCTCGACGGCTTCGCCGATCCCGACATCCTGACCCTCGGCCTCGTCTTCGCATTCGTCGCCAGCGCCGAGACGCTGCTGTGCGCGACCGCGGTGGACAAGATGCACATCGGCGCGCGGACAGATTACGACAAGGAACTGCGCGCGCAGGGGATCGGCAACATGATTTGCGGCGGGCTCGGCGCGCTGCCGATGACCGGGGTGATCGTGCGTTCCTCGGCCAACGTCGATGCCGGCGCGACCACGCGCCTGTCGGCGATCCTCCACGGCGCCTGGCTGCTGCTGGCGGTGGCGGCCTTCCCCTTCGTGCTCAACGAGATCCCGACCTCGGTGCTCGCCGCGATCCTGGTCTATACCGGCTACAAGCTGGTGAACGTCGCGCAGATCAGGAAGATCGCCGAATTCGGCCGGCAGGAGCTGGTGATCTACTTCGCGACGCTGATCGGGGTGGTGGCGATCGACCTGCTCACCGGCGTGATCCTCGGCTTCGCGCTGGCGACCGCCAAGCTGGTCTACACCTTCTCGCACCTCGAAATCCGGCGCGAGCATGACACCGAGGCCAACCGGGTCGACCTGTGGATGACCGGCTCTGCCACCTTCTTCTCGATCCCGCAGCTCGGCCAGGCGCTCGAAAGCTCGCCCTTCGGGTCGGAGGTGCACATCCATGTCGAGAAGCTCGACTACATCGACCACGCCTGTCTCGAGATGCTCTCCTCGTGGGAGAAGCTGCACCAGTCGACCGGCGGGACGCTGGTGGTGGAATGGAGCGAGCTGGTCGAACGCTACGGGCGGCGCTCGGAAGATCCGAGCAAGACCGCAATCCCGGCGCTGATGGTCCGCCCCGCCGCCTGACGCGGGGGGCGGCGCAAGGTCACATCACGGTTTCGGCGGCCTCGGCCTGCCACAGCTTCTTCGCCTGCTCGATATCCGAGCTGCTGGCGCGGCTGAAGCGGTGGGCGACGAAGTCGATCCCCTCGATCAGCCACAGCGCCAGATCGGGCTGGGCGAGGCGATAGACACGCTTCTGCCCGTGGGTCTCGGTCTCGACCAGCGCGATCGCGCGCAGCACGCCCAGGTGCTGCGAGACGCGGGTCGGCGATATCTCGAGAATGTCCCCCAGCTCGTTCACCGTCTGGTCGCCCGATTGCAATTTCAGCAGCAGTCGGATGCGGTCCGGGTGGGAAATCTGCCGCAGCACGTGAGCGAGCTCGTTGGCAACAATCTTGCGGCTGGGCATGGGGCGAACCTTTCAGTTGGAGGGGATTAGCGAGGTTTTAAGACACAACGCGCAAGTGCGGGATTGGTGTCCGGGAAATTGACATTTTTGCATTTTCGAGCGCGCGCCACTCCGGCTGGGCCCGCTTGCTGACCGCCGCATCGCGGCAGATCATGCCGATGAAGGCGCTGTCGGCGACTTCGCTGGCATAGGGCGCATCGCCGCCGCCGCGCCCGGGGGTGGTCACGCCGCTGTCGCGCAGCCGCGCCCAGCCCTCGTGCAGCCGCCGCGCCGCGCGGCCCGCGCCGCCGGCGTGGAGCGCCAGCGCCAGCGCCTGCACCAGCACCGGCGCATCGAGCTGCAGGCGGCTCGCCCCCTCGCCCGGTGCCTCGGCGGTGACGAGCCTCAGAGCGCGTCCGCCGCTCACATCGCTGGCGAACCACAGCATGGGCCAGGGCCCGCGCAGCCCGCTCGTCGCGGAGAGCAGGGTGAAAACCGTCCCGCGCAGGTCGGGCATGGCGATGATCGCGTCCCACGGTGCGCGCGGCGCCACCAGCAGGGGGAGCGCCTCCTCGATGGTGAGGATGTCGAGCGCGAGGCCCTCGCGCGTCAGCCCCTTGCCCGCGGCGAGCAGCTGCGCGGCGACGGCGTTGCGCTGGCGGGCGTGGAGGATAATGGCGAGCTTGCCGCGCCCTTCGTCGCGCGCGGTGCGGATCATGGCCTTCATCACCCCGGCGCGCGGCACGGGCACGGCGCCTGCCTCCTCGGCGGCGCAGGCCGAGGGGTGCGGGCTCATCAGCAGCAGATCGGAACCGTCCTGCCCCGGGCCCGCGCCGCGGGCGTGATCGAGGCCGTAGCTGGCGACGAAGGATGCTGCGGGCAGCGCGGCGATGCCGCCGTGCTGGAAGGCGACCGGGCTCCAGCCGATCCACGGCGCGAAAACGGGCACACCCGCGGCCGGGGCCATCGCCCAGTCGGCAAGGCGCGGCAGGCGGCGCGGGCGCGCGGCGGGCACGAACTCGGCATCGATCCCGAGCCAGGCGATCAGCGCGTCGAGCCCCTCATGCCACGCCGCCGGCGCCGGTTCGGCGGGCTGCGCGAGGCGGAAGCGCGTGTTCACCAATGCCAGACCCACGCCCCTCGCGCGCTGTGCGGGAGCGCCGTGCTCGAGCGGAAGCCGGTGCGGAAGCGGGCTCGTCTGGTCCATGCGCAGGGTCCCTTGACTGGGGTGAAGCGGAGAGGTGGGCGGTTGTTAGCGGCGCAGGCCCAATCGGAAAAATTCAATCTTTCTTCGCAAACGTTCCAGATTTTGAATGAATGAAGATTGTGCGGAATCGCAGCCCCGACCGGCTTGAAACCGCGCCCCGCCACAGGCATCACGGCGGCGGGAGAAGAGGGGGAAAAGGATAATGACACTCACCGCGATGCGCGCCGCACTGGCGCTGGGGCTCGGGCTTGGTGCCTTTCACGGCGTGGCGGCGCAGGACGCTGCCGGCACCGCCAGCGCGCAGACCCGCGCGGCCCAGCAGGCCGCCGCCGCGCAGCTTCCGCCCGAAGGCACGCGCGATGCCGATTTCGCCCGGCGCGGCTTTCTTGCGACGCGCAAGGACCCGGTGATCCTCGCTCCCAACGGCAAGGTGGTCTGGAACCTCGACGCCTACGCCTTCGTCACCGGCGCCGCGCCCGACACCGTCAACCCCAGCCTGTGGCGGCACATGACCCATCTCAGGCATCACGGCCTGTTCAAGGTCACCGAGAATGTCTGGCAGGTGCGCGGCTTCGACGTTTCCAACATGACGATCATCCGCGGCGCGACCGGCTGGATCATCATCGACCCGCTCACCAGCGTCGAGGCGGCGGCGGCGGCGATGGAGCTGGTCGACCAGACGCTCGGCAAGCGGCCCGTCACCGGCCTCATCTATTCGCACAGCCACGGCGACCATTTCGGCGGGGCGAAGGGCGTGATCGATCCCGCCGATGCGGCCGCGCGCAAGGTGCCGGTGATCGCGCCCGAGGGCTTCATGGAGGAGGCGACCTCCGAGAACGTCATGGCCGGAGGCGCGATGATGCGCCGCGCCGCTTTCCAGTTCGGCACGGGGCTTGCTCCGGGCGCGACCGGGCAGATGGGCAGCGGGATCGGCATGGGCCTGTCCTCGGGCACGCTTTCGCTGATCGCGCCGACCGACACGGTGGCGAACACCGGCGAGACGCGGGTGGTGGACGGCGTCGCGCTCGAGTTCCAGATCGTCTCGGGCACCGAGGCCCCGGCCGAATTCAACGTGATGATCGCGCCGGAGAAGACCTTCCTCGCCGCCGAGACGGCGACCTGCACGCTTCATAACATCCTCACCCCGCGCGGGGCGAAGGTGCGCGATGCGCGGGCCTGGGCGCATTATCTCGACGAGGCCGTGACCCGCTATGCCCCGCAGAGCGACACGGTGATCTCGAGCCATTGCTGGCCGATCTTCGGCAAGGCGGAAAGCACCGCCTGGCTCGCCGCGCAGCGCGACAACTACCGCTGGCTCCACGATCAGACCGTGCGCCGGATGAACCGCGGCGAGACGATGCACGAGATCGCCGAGGCGCTGGAATCCTCGCCCCCGCCGGGCAATGGCCAAGAATGGTCGACGCGCGGCTACTACGGGACGATCAGCCACAACGCCAAGGCGATCTACCAGTTCTATCTCGGCTGGTACGATGCCGTGCCGGCGAACCTCCACCAGCACCCGCCGGTGGAGCGTGCGCGGCGTTTGGTCGAGGCGCTCGGCGGGGCGGAGCGTACGCTCGCGCTGGCGCAGAACGCCATGGCTGCGGGCGATTACCGCTGGGCCTCGGACCTGCTCCAGAACCTCGTCTTCGCGGCGCCGGAGAATGCCGAGGCCAAGGCGATGCTGGCGAACAGCTACGAACAGCAGGGCTACAGGTCCGAAAGCGCGATCTGGCGCAACCAGTTCCTCGCCGCCGCGAGCGACCTGCGCAACGGCCGCGCCCCGATGAGCGCCGCGCAGAGCAACGACATGATCGCCGCGCTGGCGACGCAGGAACTGCTCGATTCCGCGGCCACGCGCTTCGCCCCCGAACGCCACGGCGGGCGCCGCCTGATCGTCGGGATCGAGCTTACCGACCGCAAGGAACAGGCGATGATCGAGGTCGGCGCGCAGGCGATGATCGGCCGGGTCGGGGCCCTGCCGCCGCAGCCCGACGTGACGATCCGCGGCCCCCGCCGGGCGCTCCTCGCGCTGTTCTTCGTCAAGATGCCGGTCGAGAGCGTCAGCCCGATGGAGGGGGTCACGATCGAGGGCGACCGGGCGGGCCTCCAGGCCCTGATCGACGCGCTCGATCCGCTGCCGCATGGCTTCGACATCGTCACGCCATAGCAAAAAGCGCCGTGCTCATGCGAAGGGTTGGGCGCACCGGAACGTTGGAACAGGCGGGTGCGGCACCGTGCCGCACCCGTATGCGCCGCGATCAGGACCGCCAGCCATGCCCGTGAGTTCGTGCCGATGACCCCCGCCAGCATCGCGATCAGCCGCTTCGGCTACGGCTATGCCGCAGGCGACACGCCGCCCGCCGATCCGCGCCGCTTCCTGCTGCGCCAGCTGGACGCCTTCGACCCCGCCCCGCCCGCAATCGCCGGGCGCCTCGGCACGCGGGCGAAGACATCCGAGATGATCGAGCTCCTGCGCCGTCTGCGGCAGGACACCCGCGCGCTCGCCGCGATGGAACCGGGCAGCGCGCCGGCTATGGCCGAAGGCATGGCGGGCACGGCGATGGCCGACAACCCCCGCGCCGCCGCCCTCGCCGCGCTGCCGCCCGAATATCGCGAGAAGCTCATGGAGGCCCGCCGCGTGCTGGTGGAGGATATCGCGGTGCGGGTCGATCTGGCGGTGACGAGCCCCGCCCCGATGGTGGAGCGGCTGGTGCATTTCTGGTCGAACCACTTCAGCGTCTCGGTCGGCAAGCCGGGCACCCAGTTCGAGGTCGCCCCGCACGAATTCACCGCGATCCGCCCGCATGTGTTGGGGCGCTTTTCCGATATGCTCAAGGCCGCGGTGCTGCATCCGGCGATGCTGCTCTATCTCGACCAGTTCCAGTCGATCGGCCCCAATGCCCCCTTCGCGCAGATGCGCGCGCGCCGGAACCCCGATGCGCCGGGGCCGCGCGGCCTCAACGAGAACCTCGCGCGCGAGGTCCTGGAGCTGCACACGCTCGGTGTCGACGGCGGCTATACCCAGGCCGACGTGACCGAACTCGCCCGTGCGCTCACCGGCTGGACGGTGCCGGGGATCGGCCGCGCGGGCCGCTTCGCGCAGGCGCAGGCGAGCGGCGCGGCCTTCGTCGCGCCGGTGCACGAGCCGGGCGCGCGGCAGGTGCTGGGGCGCAGCTATGCGACCGGAGGGCCGGAGCAGGCGCTGGCGATCCTCGACGATCTCGCCGCCCACCCGGCCACCGCGCGCCACATCGCCAACAAGCTCGCGCGCCACTTTGCCGGCGACACCCCGCCCCCGGCGCTGGTCGCGCGGCTAGAGGCGGATTTCCTCAGGACCGGCGGCGATCTTGCAAGCCTTGCGCGGGTGCTGATCGAGGCGCCCGAGACGTGGACGAGCGCGCCGGTCAAGTTCCGCACGCCCTTCGAATGGCTGATGGCGACGCTGCGCCTGACCGGGATCGAGCGCCCGCCGCCGCAGCGCCTCGTCGCCGCGCTCACGCAGCTCGGGCAGGTGCCCTGGGCCGCGCCCTCGCCCGCGGGCTACGAGGACAGCGCCGCCGCATGGGCCGGGCCCGACGCTCTGGTGCGGCGGGTCGAATTCGCCGAGCGCATCGCCCGCGGCGCGCCGCAGGAGGGCGTGATCGCCCGCGCCGAGGCCGCCTTCCCGGGCACCCTCAGCGAGGCGACCCGCACCCAACTCGCCCGCGCGGAAAGCGGCCAGCAGGCGCTCGCCCTGCTGCTGGTCTCGCCCGAAATGATGCGGAGGTAAGTGCAATGACGATGAACCTCGATCGCCGTACTCTGCTCGCCGGATCGCTGATCGGCGCAGGCAGCCTTGCCGTGCCGCGCATCGCCTTTGCGCAAGGGGCGGGACACAGGAACCTGCTGTTCGTGCTGCTGCGCGGCGCGGCCGACGGGATGGCGATGCTCGCCCCCGTGGGCGACCCGGGTCTTGCGGCCCTGCGCGGGGCCAGCCTTGCCGATTACGAGAACGCCCCGCGGATCGGCAGCTTCTTCGCCCTCCACCCCGCGCTTGCCGAAGTCGGCGCCGCGGTGCAGGCGGGCGAGGCGCTGTTCGTCCATGCCGCCGCCACGTCATACCGCGAGCGGTCGCATTTCGACGGGCAGAACCTGCTCGAGACCGGCGGCACGACGCCCTACGCTAGCAAGGACGGCTGGCTCAACCGCCTCGCCGGGCTGCTGAACGAGGGTGCCCCCGCCCCGCTGCGCGCACTGGCGATCGCGCCGACGGTGCCGCTGGCGCTGCGCGGGACGGCCCCGGTCTCGAACTACGCCCCCTCGGCCATTCCCGAGGCGAGCGAGGACCTGCTCGCCCGCGTGAGCCAGCTCTATGCCGGCGATGGCGAGCTCGGCCCGCTGTGGGCGCAGGCGCTAGAGACGCGGGCGATGGCGGGCGATGATGGCATGCGCAACCTCAACGACGCGCGCAAGGCGGGCGAGCTTGCCGCCTCGCTGATGCGCGATGCCGGGGGCGCGCGGATCGGAATGATCGAGCTGGGCGGGTGGGACACCCACGCCAACCAGCGCGGCGCCTTCGCCCGCGCCGCACGCCAGCTCGATGCGCTGCTCGGCGCCTATCGCTCAGGCATGGGCGCAGGCTGGGCCGACACGCTGGTGGTAGTGGCGACCGAGTTCGGCCGCACCGCCCGCCTCAACGGCACCGGCGGCACCGACCACGGCACCGCCTCGGCGGCGCTGGTGATGGGCGGGGGCGTGCGCGGCGGACGGGTGATCGCCGACTGGCCGGGCCTGGCCGAAAGCCGGCTGGTCGAGGGCCGCGACCTTGCCCCCACCATCGCGCTCGAGAGCGTGCTGGCGGGCGCCGTGGCCGAGCACCTGCGGCTCGACCCGGCCCGCGCGATGGCGCGGCTGTTCCCCGGCCGGGGCGGCGCACCGCTGTCGGGGCTGATACGCGCCTAGAACGAGCACTCCGCTTCGGCGGCGCTTTCGTCGCGGGTGATCTCGGCGATCTGGAGCACGAAGGCCCCTTGCGAGGCGAAGGTGAGCCTGCCGCCCGCCGTGCCGAGGCAGGCGGGGCTCAGCACCATCTCGCGCCAGCCCTTGCCCTCGGCGACCGCGAGGCGCTGGGTGATGTCGAGCGCCGCACCGCCCGCCGTCACCGTCACCGGCGCCTTGGGGCGCTGCGCGACGCTGTAGGTGATCCGCCATGCGGCAGTGCTCTCCGGCCCGCTCAGCGTCAGCTTCGCCCCGCGCGCGAAGGCGATGCGGCGCGCGTCTTCCTGCGCGCGGCGGTCGATCCCGGTCGCGGTGATGCCGTTGCCGGTGCCGCGCAGGTCGGGCAGCAGGGCGTTGTCGGCCACCGCCTGCACCGCATTCCCGATCTTGCCGCTGGCGAACCACACCGCGCCGCCATCGGCAGAGAGCGCCGCACAGGTTTCGTCGAGCGTCCCCGGCCCGCCCGGCGATCCGTAGCCGAGGCCGTAGCCGAACGGGAAAAGCGCGCGCTCGGCGCTGTTGACAGGCGTGCCTTCGCAGGTCGCAGGCCAGCTGAAGGACAGCCGCCCGGTCGGCGCCGCCTTGCCGAACAGCACGTCGGCCACCCCCGCGCCCTCGCTCCCGGGGAGCCAGGATGCGACGAAGGCATCGGCGGCGTTGAGTTCGCGGTTGACCCAGAGCGGCCGGCCCGAGAGGAACACGGCGACGGTCGGGATGCCGCGCGCGCGGTAGGCCCTGAGCAGGCTCAGGCCCTCCTCGTCGCGGAAGGCGAGATCCTTCCGGTCGCCGACGAATTCGGCATAGGGTTCCTCGCCGAAGACGACGATGGCGACATCGGGCTGGCTGGCGGCATCGCCCTTGGGCGCAAGACGCGCCTCGCCGCCGCTGGCGCGGGCGGCCTCGGCAATCCCGGTCCAGATCGAGGTCGCGCCGGGGAAGTCCTCGGCGGTCAGATCGCCGCCGCCCTGCCACGTCACCGACCAGCCGCCGGCCTGCTGCGGGATGTTGTCGGCGGCGCTTCCCGCAACCTCGATCCGCGCGCCCGGCTTCAACGGCAGGACGCCCGCATTCTTGAGCAGCACCTGCGACTTCGCCACGGCCTCGCGCGCGATCGCGCGGTGTTCTTGCGAGCCGAGCTTTTCCCAGCGCCCCGCATTCGACCGGAGCGAGGGCTTCACCTCGCCGTCGAGGATGCCGAGATTCTGCTTCAGCCGCAGCACCCGCAGCACCGCCTCGTCGAGGCGGCTCATGGGGATCGTGCCCTTCTTCACCTGCTTCACGAGGTTGGCGTGGAGCGCCTTCCAGTCCTCGGGCACCATGTAGACGTCGAGCCCTGCCAGCAGGGCCTGCGGGCAGTTCGCGTTGGTGCAGCCATCGACCTGTCCGTGGCCGTTCCAGTCGCCGACCACCAGCCCGCCGAAGCCGAGCCGCCCGCGCAATTCGCCCGTCAGCAGCGGCGCGTTGCCGTGCATCTTGGTGCCGTTGATCGAGTTGAAGCTCGCCATGACGCTGGCGACCCCCGCCCCGATCGCTTCGGGATAGGGCGCGGCGTGGATCGCCATCAGGTCGCCGAGATCGCCGTCGACATCGCCCTGGTCGACGCCCTGCGCCGTGCCTCCGTCGCCGAAATAGTGCTTGGCGGTGGCCGCGACCTTGCCCTCGCCGAGGAAGCCGGGCTCGCCCGGGCGGCCCTGAAGCCCCTCGATCATCGCCTTGCCGAGGCGGGTGACGAGCGCGGGGTCCTCGGAATAGCTCTCGTAGGTGCGGCCCCAGCGATCATCGCGTGCGACCGCGACCGTGGGGGCGAAGGTCCAGTCGAGCCCGGTCACCTCGATCTCGACGGCGGTGGCCGCGCCGATGCGGCGGACGAGATCGGCATCGCCTGCAGCGCCCAATGCGATGTTGTGCGGGAAGACCGTCGCGCCCGGGACATTGGCATGGCCGTGCACCGCATCGGTCGCCCAGACCGCGGGGATGACGGGCTCGCCCTTGGGGAGCGGCGCGCTCGAGGCCTCCCAGAATTCGTCGGCGAGCTTCAGCCAGTCCGCCGCCGGGGCCTTGTCGTTGCCGTAGGGCCCGGAGTTGCCGCCGTTGAGGATCGTGCCGAAGCGGTACTTGCGCACGTCTTTGGGGGTGATTGAACCGATATCGGGCATGACGATCTGCGCGACCTTGCGCTCGAGGCTCATCCCCGCGAGCAGCGCCTCGGGGGTCCTCGCCGCAGGAGTCGCCGCCGCGACCGGCGCGCTCGCCGAGCGCACCTCCGGCGCCGCCGAGCATCCGGCCAGCAGCGCACCCAGCGCCGCTCCGCACACCAGCCGACCCATCCCGCTTCGCGCCATCACGCCAGACCCTCCCAGACCCGTCACATATTCTTGAGAACGTTATCAAGCTATGCCGCCGGTGCGCCGCTTTGGCAAGCTTCAACCGGGCCCCATGTGAATTCTCAGCGCCGCATCGTGCCTGCCAGCAGGGCCGCGCTCCCCAGCGACAGGGCGGCGAACAGGACGAACAGCGCGCCGTACCCGAATTGCGGGACCAGCAGCACCGTCAGCCACGGCATCACCATGCCGGGCACGGTGTTGGTGAGGTTGAAGATCCCGAGATCGCGCCCGCGGTGCTGCGGGCGGGGGAGCACGCGCAGGGTCTGGCCGGAATGGAGCGAGAGGAAGATCGCCGCGGCGAGGCCGAACAGCACATAACCGGCAATCGCGAAGGCCAGCGTTTGCGCCGACGCCATCACCAGCATTCCCGCCGCGCACAGCAGCGCGGCCGCCACCAGGGGCAGCACCGGACGCCCGTGGCGGTCGGACCAGCGCCCCGCCAGCAGCGAGAGCGGCACGGCCGAGACCAGCACTGCGCTGAAGATGTTGGCGGCGCCGTTCTCGGGATAGCCGGGCGAGAGCGAGCGCAGCCAATAGAGGAGGAAGGCGAACATTCCGCCTTCCGCCACCTGCACCAGCAGCCGCGCGGTCCACATCCGCACCACCACCCGCTCGCGCCGCGGCAGCGGGGCCGGGGCCGGCGCGGGGGCGACCAGAGCCGGGCGCACCCGTCCGCGGCCGAGCAGCACGGCGGGGAGCACCAGCGCACTCACCAGCCCCGCCACCAGCACCAGCCGCGCGCCCGGTTCGACCAGCCCGACATGGGTGACCATCGATCCTGCCAGCGCACCCAGCGCCGGTGCCAGCGCCAATGCCCCGCCCAGCTCGCCCTTCTGCTCGTCGGGGAAGCAGTCCCCCGCCCAGGCCATCAGCGGGGCGAGCATCAGGTTGAGCGCAACCTGCCAGACCATCACCAGCCCGATCAGCTCGCGCACCGATCGCGCCTCGCCCACCGCCACCAGCAGGGCGCCCGACGCGATCAGCCCGGCGAGAATCCACGGCCTGCGGGTGCGGGTCCGATCGCTGAGGAAGCCGATGGCGATGTTGGCAAGGCTCGCCGCGCCCGCGCCGAGGAAGGTCACCTGCGCAAGCGCCGCGACATCCTCGCCGCCCTGCAACTCGGCGATTCGCTGCGGCAGCAGGACGGTGAGCAGCGGCACATAGGCAACCGCGCCCCCCGCGGCAGCGAGCGCGAACAGGGCGAGGAACCAGGCGGGCTGGCGTTCGGGCGGCTGCGCGAGGGTGCCGGCCGCGCTCAAGCCCGGGCCGGGGCGGGCGCGGTCGAGGAGCGTTCGACCAGCGCGGCGGCGACCTCGATCACCCCGGCGCTCTCCCCCTCCCCGCGCGCGATCAGCTGTTCGACGGCGCGCGACACGGTCTCGGCGATCGGCTGGTCAATGGCGGTGAGTGGCGGCTGGGTGAAGCGCACGATCGGGGTGTTGTCGAAGGAGATCAGCGACAGGTCGCGCGGCACAGCAAGGCCACGGTCGCGCGCCACCTCGAGCGCGGCGAGCGCCATCTGGTCGGACGAGGCGATGATCGCGGTCAGATCGGGATTGCGGTCGAGCAGCGCACGCGCCGCGCGGGTGCCGCTCTCGTAGCCGAAATCGCCCACCTCCAGCAGGCCCTCGTGCGGCAGCCCGGCTTCGGCGAGCGCGCGCTTCCAGCCCTCGATCCGCCAGCCCGACAGGCTGTAGGCCGAGGGCCCGGCGATCATCGCGATCCGCCGGTGGCCGAGCGCGGCAAGGCGGGTGGTGGCGAGATGGGCCGCGCCGTCGTCGCCCATCGTCAGCCGGATGCCCGGTCCCGGCGCGTCCGATCCGATCCGGGCGAAGGGGATTCCCCGCTCTGCCAGCAGCGCGGTGATCAGCCGGTTTTCCGAGTGCGGCGGCGTGAGGATCACCCCGTCGGGCTGGAGCGCCGACAGCGCGGCGCCAAGCTCGCGCTCGACGTGGTCGGAATGGGTATCGACCAGCTCCACCATCATCCGGTAGCCGTGCTTCGAGCAGGTGAGGATCCCGCCCAGCAGCATCTGGTCGACCCAGTCCGTGCCGCGCCGCTCGCGCCAGTCGGCAAGGGTGCGCTCGCGGTCGTTAATGGCGAGGATGATGTAGGAGCGCGAACCGCTCATGCGCTGTGCGGCAAGCGAGGGGACATAGCCCAGCCGCTCGATCGAGGCGCGCACCTTGTCGCGCAGCTGCGGACGCACATTCGGGCCGCCGTTGACCACGCGGCTCACCGTCTGGAGCGAGACGCCCGCATCCTCGGCCACGTCCCTGATCGTGACTGTCTTGCGCACCCGCGCCATGGTTCCTGCGCCCCTGTCCGCCTAGCGCATGCAGGCGCGACCCGTGCCGGGATCGCTGCCGCAGCGATAGACCCTGATCCAATCGATTGCGAATTGCGCGGGAAAGCTCTTCGCGGCAAGCCCCTTGGCGTTGTTTTCTTCCGACAATCGCCCGCCCACCGCAAGATTGGCCATGATGTAGAAGGGCTGGTCGAACGGCGCGGCCGGGTTGCCCTTCGCGGCCGGGGCTGCGGTGCTCCACTGGTCGGCGGTGACGGTGAGGTGCACCCGGTCATCCACCAGGAAGCGGATCAGCCCCTCGCCCCATTCGACGGCATAGACGTGGAAATCCTCGGACGGCAGCGCCAGATCGGGCAAGGCCGTGCGGCTGTCGACGAAGCGGTTCTTCGGTGCGAAGTCGCCGAAATGGAGCGCGCTGATGGTGCGGTTCTCGCCCCTGCCGCCCTCGCAGGCCTTGCACTTCGCCCCTATGTTGACCGCCTCGAGAATGTCGATCTCGCCCGAGCGCGGCCAAGGGCCGTAGGCGGGATCGTCCGGCATCATCCACACCGCAGGCCAGGTCCCCTGCCCCGGCGGCACCTTGGCGCGCACCTCGATGCGGCCATAGCGCCACGCATGCTTGCCGATCGTGCGCACCTTGCCCGAGGTGTAGGCCTGGGTGAGGCGCGGGTTCGGATTTTCGGCGATCTCGGGCGGGCGCGCAGGGCCGGTGAAACGCTCCTTACGCGCCTTGAGGAGCAGAAGCCCCTTCTCGACCGCGATGTTCTCGGGCCGGTCGGTGTAACACTGCCGCTCGTTGTTTCCCCCGCCCCAGCACGAGACCTCGGGGGTCCACCTGGTGCGGTCGAGCGCCTCGCCCTCGAACTCGTCGGCCCAGACAAGTTCCCAGCCCGCGCCTTCCAGCGGGGCGGTGACGAGCGGTGCCTGCGGGGGCGCCGCCCCAAGGAGCAGCAGGGCCGCCGCCAGCATTCCCGCCTTGGGCAGCCCTGCAATCGTCATGTCCGGTTCCCTAGAAGTCGAAGCGCGCGAGGAAGGTGAAGCGCCGGTCGTTGCGGAACGCCGACCTTTGCACCCGCGTGCCGTCGAAGTCGATCACCTGGCTGGTGCGGAACACCTCGTCGAGCAGGTTCACCCCCTGCACCCCGAGCTTCACCCCGTCCATGACGGTGACGAAGATCGACGCGTCGAGCTGCCCGGTCTCCTCGCCCCAGATCGGCGAGAAGGGGAAGATGTCGTCGCGCGGGGTGATCAGGAAGGCCGAGCGCCAGTTGTAGGCGGCGCGCATCGACAGCCAGTCCTTCTCGTAGAACAGCACCGCGTTGACGGTGTGCTTGGAGATCCCGGCGAGCGGCTGGAAGGCCGCGAAGTCGCCCTGGTTGTTGGCGAGGTTCGTGTTCCGGAAATCGCTGCCGTCGACATAGGTGTAGGTCAGCTGCGTGCCGAGCCCGCTGAGAACGCCGGGCAGGAAGTCGTAGGTCTGCTGATAGCCGATCTCGACGCCCTTCATGGTGCCGTCCTGGCGGTTGTCGGGGCCGTTGACCTCGACATCGAGATCGAGCCCGCCGGGGCTGACGAAGTTGACCAGATCGACCCCGTTGTTGACGATCCCCTTGATGTCCTTGACGAATCCCGAGATCGTCAGCGAGCCGACGCGGTCGAAATACCATTCGAGCGAAAGGTCGTAGTTCCAGCTCTCGATCGGCCGCAGGTTGCGGTTGCCGGTGAACAGCTGAAACAGCGGCCCGGTCTCCAGCGTCCCCTCGGAGCGCAGGTCGCCGGTGTTGTCGCCGATCCCGCCACCCGAGCGGAAGGCCGCAAGGTCGGGGCGGGAGATGCCCTTCGAGACGGCTGCGCGGAACAGCAGGCCGTTGCCGGTGTCGAGCAGGGCGTTGAAGCTCGGTAGCCAGTTCTCGAAGGTCACCGCTCGGTCATCGAGCACGATCTCGCCGGTGTGCGCCGCCGCGAATTCGGCAAGGCGCCCTTGCGAGAGGCTGCAGAAGGCCGGACGCTGGTCGGCCGGCAGCTGCTGGGCGCGGCCGCAGGCGGCGGTCACTTCCGAAAGCTGCGCCACCCCGTCGCCGTTGCCGCCCGCGGTGGGATCATCGAAGAAGAACGGGTTGGGGAAGCCCACCAGCCCTGCCGCGACGACCTCGGTCTCGACGTAGCGCAGGCCGAAATTGCCCGAGAGCTTCCAGCCGTTGCCGAAGTCCGTGCCGTAGTCGACCCGGGCATAGGCGGCCTTGGTAGTCTCGGCGACGGTGCTGATCTCGGGCGTGCAGAACGGATCGCAGGGCGTGCTCTCGCCGGTGATCGAATTGAAGAAGGTGCGGTTGTTGACCCCGAAGAACGGGTTGGGCGTCTGCGAGAAGGTGTTGATCAGCCCCGCCTGACGCGCGGAATCGCCGGCGAGATACTCCTTGAGGAAGCTGTCCGCCCCGAAGAAGTGCGCCCCGCCCGGCAGCGGTGCAGGGGCATTGCCGCGCTGGAAGCCGTTGTCGAACGGCGCGCGCAGATTGGCGAAGGCCGGGAAGTCGTCGACGAAGGCACCGCCGCCGATCGCGAATTCCTGCCCCGGCAGACCAGTGAAATAGCGGCCCGGCTGGAACCCGCCCGTGGCGGCGCAGCCCGGCCCGGCATTCCACGGGGCGCAGCCGGCGCGGCCCGCCCAAGGTGCCGAGAGGTTACCCCAGGTGCTGAAATTGGTGTCGCGCGTGGTCTGGTCGCGCTCCGACCAGCGGGCGCCGAACTTGACCTGCTTGAAGAAGCCGTCTTCCGAGATGTCGTATTCGGCATCGAAGCGCAGCGTGTCGAGATCGCCCTCGTTGCGTGCGATGCTGTCGAGCAGGAACCAGTAATAGGTGTTGCGCCCCGAGGTGAAGTAGTCCGCCGGCGCCCCGGGAGGAGCGAGGAACTGCACCTGCGGCACCTTGCCGCTCATGTCGAGATCGATGTTCGCCCAGGTCGACATGGTGCCGATGATCGAATCCTGCCGCAGGTCGGATTCGATATGTTGCGCCTCGAAATTGACGCGGAAGCGGTCGGTGATGCTCCAGTCGATGTCGATCGAGAGATCCTGCGTCATCGCCTGAGTCTCGCGCTCGAAGCGCAGCAGTTCGAGCGGGATGCCGCCGCGGCCGAAGGGGTTGGCATAGGCATCGCCGATGCGCTGGCTCAGCACGCCGCGCTGGAAGATGCCGTTGCTGTCGAATTCCCAGGTGCTGCCCGCCGCCGGGACGGGGAACAGCGCATCGTCGTTGACGAGCGCGATCGCCGCGTTTTCCTTGGTGAAGAAGGTGGTGTCGGCGCGCAGCCATTCGGCGGTGACGACGAAATTGCGGTCGGGGCTTTCGTACTGGATGATGCCCGAGATCGCCTCACGGTCACGCTCGAGATCGGTGGTGCGCACGCCCGCGCCCTTGGGCACGACCAGCGCGCCGGCGGGCGGGAAGTTGTCGGGACCGAACACCGGCGCGCCGCCGAAGCCGCCGCTGCCCACCGGCCGCACCCGCAGGCACGCGCCGGTGAGGTTATTCGCGCGGTAGCAGGGATCGCCGACCTGCGATGCGTCGGTGCGGCTGATCAGCTCCGAGCGCGCATAGCCGAACTGGACGCCGAGCGTGCCCGCGTCGGTTTCCCAGGTTGTCGACCCGAGCACCGAACCGCCGGGCGACCACTGTTCGGCAAGATCGCCGACATTGGCCTCGATCGTGCCGGCGATATGCGTGCCGGGCCGGTCGAGCGGCTTGCGGGTGACGAGGTTGACGGTGCCCGCGATCCCGCCCTCGACCATGTCGGCGGTGAGGTTCTTGAACACCTCGACCCGGCCGAGCAGTTCGGGCGAGACCTCGTTGAAGTTGAGAACGGTTCCACCATTGGCCGAGAAGATGTCGCGGCCATTGAGTTCCGAGCGCACGAAGTTGAGGCCGCGGATGATCACGCCGGTGCCTTCGACCGAAAAACGGTCGGGGTCGGAGGGCTTCTCGAAGCGGCCGATATTGACGCCGGGCACGCGCTGGAGGGCTTCGGCGACCGAACGGTCGGGCAGCGCGCCGATGTCCTCGGCGGTGATCACGTCGACGAAGGTATCGGCATCGCGCTTGATGTTCTGGGCCGACTGCAGCGAGGCGCGGAAGCCGGTGACGACGATGGTGGATTCGTCCTCTTCGGCGGCGGGCGCTTCGGCCTCCGGTTCGCCCGAATCCTGCGCCAGCGCGGGGCTGGCGGCGGCGATCGCCAGTGCGGAGGCGGTGCCGAGGGCGAACAGGCGCCGGCGCGGCGCAGGCTGTGCGATGGTCATGATCTTTTGTCTCTCCCCATGCCGCGCGACAGTTTCGTGCCTGACGCTGCGGTTTGCCCTTCTTTCCTAGCGCATCTTGTGAGCGTTCTCAAGACTTGTAATCTGCGGTTCATATTGCATTCTGGCAACACTGGGCGGGAGCGCAGAACGCCTGCCGACAGGGCCCGCAGAGGCCCGCTGGGAATCGAGGAAAACGTGGCAATCGAACGGATTATCATCGTCGGCGGCGGCACGGCCGGGTGGATGGCAGCCGCCGCCCTGTCGCGTATCAAGGCCGGGCGGCCTGTGGAAATCACGCTGATCGAATCCGAGGCGATCGGCACGGTCGGCGTCGGCGAGGCAACGATTCCACCCTTCGTCGGCTTCAACCGGCTGCTGGGCATCGACGAGGCAGAGATGCTTGCAGCCGTCGGCGGCACCTTCAAGCTCGGCATCCAGTTCGAGAACTGGGGCAAGCTGGGCGACAGCTACATCCACCCCTTCGGCGCCTATGGCTACACCATGGGCGGGATCAGCTTCCATCACGTGTGGCACCGCATGCAGGCCGGCGGAGACAGGCGGCCGATCCAAGTCTTCAATCTCGAGACGATGGCCGCCGCCTTCGGCAGGTTCGCCCGCACAGAGGATTACAAGCGCGACGATCTGCCCCCGGTCAATTACGCCTATCACCTCGACGCGGGCCGCTATGCCACTTTCCTGCGGCGGCTCGCCGAAAGCCGCGGCGTGGTGCGGCAGGAGGGCAAGGTCGCCGATGTCCAGCTGGACGGGGAGAGCGGCTTCGTCACCGGCGTCACGCTTGACGATGGCCGCGCCTTCGCGGGCGACCTGTTCATCGACTGTTCGGGCTTCCGCGGCCTCCTGATCGAACAGGCGCTCCAGACCGGCTATGACGACTGGAGCCACTACCTGCCCTGCAACCGCGCGGTCGCCCTGCCTTGTCTGCGCGAGGACGGCAGCCCGCCCCCGCCCTTCACCCGCGCCACCGCGCACTCCGCCGGCTGGCAATGGCAGGTGCCGCTCCAGCACCGGAACGGTAACGGCCATGTCTACTGCTCGGCCTATATGGAGGACCAGCAGGCGCTCGACATCCTGCTGGGCAACATCGCAGGCAAGCCGCAGGCCGAGCCCAACTGGCTGCGCTTCGTCACCGGGCGGCGCAAGAAGTTCTGGAACCGCAACGTCGTCGCGCTGGGCCTTGCGGCCGGCTTCATGGAGCCGCTCGAATCGACCTCGATCCACCTCATCAACACCGGGATCGACAAGCTGATCTCGCTGCTGTCGCTCGACGGGATAACGCAGGTGCAGGAGGACACCTTCAACCGCCTCACGGGCCGCGAATATGCCCGCATCCGCGACTTCCTGATCCTCCACTACAACGCCACGCAGCGCACCGATTCCGACTTCTGGAATTATGTCCGCACGATGCCGGTGCCCGACACGCTGACCGAGAAGGTCGAGCTGTTCCGCGCCAACGGCCAGATCTTCCGGGAGGAGGACGAGCTCTTCACCGAAACCAGCTGGGCAGCGGTGATGATGGGACAGGGCATCCAGATGGGCGGCCACAACGCCATGGCCGACGCGCTCGATCCGGTGACGACCGCGAAGGAAGTCAACGAAATGGAGCAATCGATCCGCTGGCTGGTCCAGCACATGCCCGGGCACGGCGATTACCTGAAGCGCTATTGCCCCGCACCTATGGCCGCGTGAGGCAGCGCAGGGGCGGTTCCTTGACAAACCCGGGCCGTGGCTGAAAGGGGCGAGCATCCCCCACCCCGCCCCTCCCGAGGTCTTATCTGCCCATGACTGACGCTCCGCAAGGCTGGACTGCGCTGGTGCTGGCCGGCCAGCGCCCGGGCGTGGACAGGCTCGCGGCGCATTTCGGGCGCGAGGCCAAGGCGCTGATCCCGGTCGCGGGCGAACCGATGCTCGCGCGGGTGGTGCGCGCGCTTGCGGATGCGCCGCAGGTCGCGCGGATCATCATCATGGCGCAGGATGCGTCCGCTCTTGTCACCGATCCCGCCGTCGCGAAGGCGGCCGGCGATACCCGGATCGATGCGCGGCGGTCGGGCCGCACCATCAGTGGGTCGGTGCTGGATGCGGTGAACGATCCCGCCATCGGCCTGCCGGTGCTCGTCACCACCGCCGACAATGTCATGCTGACCCCCGCGACCATCGCCGAATTCCTGGCTGCAGCGGGCGCGGGCGACGTCGGGGTGGCGATGGTCGAGCGCGGGAACCTCGAAAGTGCGGTAGGCCCGAACCGGCGCACCTGGCTGGCGTTCCGGGACGGCGCCTTCACCGGCGCCAATCTCTTCGCCCTCACCGGCCCTTCCGCAGTCAATGCCCTGAAGTTCTGGGAGCGGGTCGAGCAGGACCGCAAATCCGTGCCGCGCCTTGCCGCCCATTTCGGCCCTGTCCTGATGGTGAAGCTTCTGCTCAGGCGCATGACGCTCGCCGATGCCCTCGCGGCCGCCGGGCGCAAGCTCGGCGCTTCGGCCGCGCCGGTGCTGCTGTCGGACGGACGCATGGGCGTCGATGTCGACAAGCCCGAGGATCACGCGCTGGCGGAGCGCCTGCTGGCAGACGGGCGCGCATGAAGCGCATCTGCTTCCTCTTCAACCATGACCAGACGCACCAGGTCGCGCATTCGCTGCCGATCGCGCTGGCCCTGGCGGCGCGGGGCGGGCACCGCATCGTGCTCGCCTACGCCCGCGACGCGATCCGCGCCGAGATCGAGCGGCAGGCAGACCCCGCCCTGCTTGCCAGGGTCGAGCTGGTCAAGCTCGCCTTGAGGCGCGCGGACACGCGGCTGCTGGCCGGCGCGCTCGAGCGGCTCGTGCCCGCCACCAAGCTGCTGATCTACCGCGACAACCTCGATTTCTTCCGCAGCTTCGATGCCGTGGTGGTGTCGGAAAAGACCACCCTCCTGCTCAAGACCCGCTACGGGCTCGAGAACGTGAAGCTGATCCACACCCGCCACGGCGCGGGCGACCGGGCGATCGGGTTCAACCCCGAAAGCGCGGGCTTCGATCTGGTGCTGGTCTCGGGGCCGAAGATCCGGGACCGGCTGATCAAGGATGCGGGCCTGAAGCCGGAGCAGATCGCGCTGGTCGGCTATCCCAAGTTCGACCTGTGCGCGAACAACCGTTTCGCGGACAGCTTCCCCGCGCCCGAGCGGCCGACGGTGCTCTACAACCCCCACCCCTCGCCGAAGCTGTCGAGCTGGTTCCGGCACGGCGCGGCGGTGCTCGAGGCGTTCCGGGGTCAGGATCGCTACAACCTGATCTTCGCGCCGCACGTGATGCTGTTCGAGCGCAGGTGGGTGGTGACGGTGGACCCGCCGAGCCTTGCCCGGGTGGTCCCCCCGGGGCCGGAATTCGCGCGCGAACCGCGTATCCACATCGACACCGGCAGCGCGGCGAGCAGCGACATGAGCTACACCAACCGCGCCGACATCTACCTCGGCGATGTCAGCAGCCAGGTCTACGAGTTCTTACGCACCCCCCGGCCCTGCCTGTTCCTCGACAGCCACGGCGTGGACTGGCACGGCGATCCCAACTACCTCCACTGGCAGGCCGGGCCGGTGCTGGAGAGCCCCGAGGGCCTGCTCGACGCGATCGATGCGGCGGTTGCCTCGCATCCCGACTATGCGCCGGTGCAGCAGGCGCTGATCAATGCGACCTTCTCGCTTTCCGACCGCCCCTCGGCCGAGCGGGCGGCGGATGCGATAACCGCCTTTCTGGAAGGACAAGAGCGTGGCTGATCTTGCGGCATTCTGGCGCTACGGCGTGGTCAAGACGCTGCGCAAATGGAAAGCGGCGGCGCTCTCGCCACTGATGGCGGGGCGTGGGCGAACGGCGGTGCGCTCGGCCTACGGCGTGCTGATGGTGCCCAACTGGCAGGACACGACCTTCCGCTACTGCATCTTCGGCACCTATGGCCGTGATCTGGCCGACCTGCTGCTCGGCCATCGCGAGCACTTCGTCTTCGTCGATATCGGCGCGAACCAGGGGCTCTATTCGCTCATCGCCGCACAGAACCCCAAGTGCCGTCAGGTGATCGCCTTCGAGCCTGTCCCTGCCACCCATGCGCGCCTTGCCGCCAACGTCGCACTCAATGGCGGGGCGGAGCGGACGGTGCTGCACCAGCTGGCGATCGCCGACAGCGTGGGCGAGGTGACGATCAGCGTGGCCGAAGGACACACCGGCACCGCGACGCTGGCCGGGCGCGAGAGCGGCGCGGCCACCGGCGGCAACGTGACCATCCGCACCATCGACGCAGCCATGGTCGATCCGCTGCTGGCCGGTGACCTTCCGATGTTCGTCAAGATCGACGTCGAGGGGCTGGAGGCGGTGGTGATCGCCGAACTCGCCAAAACGGAGGCCTTCGCCCGCATCGCCGCGATCTTCTACGAAGTCGACGACCGCTGGGCGAGCGCGGGCGAGATCGAGGCTATGCTGCGCGCGGGCGGCTTCACCCGCTTCGCCAAATACGGGCGGGGCCACCACTACGACGTGCTGGCGACCCGCTCCTGAGCAACCGCCCCGGCGAGCGCACGGCCTGAGAGCCACGCACCCTCGACCCGCGGGCTGTGCAGCCAGTCGCCCGCGATGCCGATCCCGAGATCCGGATCGTAGCGCGCGCCCTCGCCCTTCAGGGCTTCGGGCAGGGCATAGAGCCAGCGATGGGCGTCGCAGTGGACGGGCGCGGTCGGGGCGATCCCGGCGACCGCGAGGAAATCGGCTAGGAGGATGCCGGCGACCTCGTCTCTGGGCAGGTCGATCAATTCGCGGCTGCGCGCGGGGCTGGCGTGGATCACCCATGTCTCCAGCCCCCCACGCCCCGGCTTGGCCGCATTGCGCGCGGCCCAGCTGACCGGGGCGCTATCTGAGCGGAAGGTGTCGGCAAGCGGCAGGCGCTCGGCAAAGCCCGCCATCACCGCCCAGCACGGCGCGGAGACGACGCCGGCAGCGAGCGCGGCCATCTCCGGCGCGACGTCCGCAAGCAGCGCTGCGGTCTGCTCGGCAGGCACGGCGACGAGAATGGTAGATGCGGTGAAGGCATCCTCGACCGCCTCGACCCTCCAGAGCGCGCCGTCGCGGTGCAGCCGTTCAGCGCGCACGCCCCAGCGCATGTCCAGGCCGGTAGCCATGTGCCTGACGCAGGCGTTCATGCCGGGCGTGCCCACCCAGGCGTCCTCGCCCGCCGCCGGCCAGCGTGCCGCAATGCCGGCCTGTTCCCACTGCGCGACCTGCTCGCGAAAGGCGGGATCGCGCGCGGTGAAGTATTGCGCGCCGTGATCGAAGCTCGCCTGCGCGCCCTCGATCTCCACTCTCCGGGTTGCCATCCGTCCGCCCGGGCCGCGGCCCTTGTCGAGCACGACGATGCGCCGTCCGGTGCTTGCGAGGGCCGCGGCAGCGGAAAGCCCGGCCATACCGCCGCCGATGATGAGAATGTCAGTCTGTCCGTCCATCCCGCGCCAACGCGCGGGAGGCAGGTTCGTTTCAGGGGGCCGAGCGTGGCGGGCGACTTTCGGCCAGCACCAGCGAGAACTGCCGCGCCTCGTCGGTCCAGCGCGCGCACGGTTCCCACCCGGCCGCCGCAAGCAGCATCTGCGCCGAACGCTTGGTGAACTTGTGGCTGTTCTCGGTGTGAATGCTCTCGCCCGCGCGCATCGCGAAGCGCTGTCCGCCGACGGTGAAAGCCACATCCGACTGCGCCACAAGATGCATCTCGATCCGGGCGAAAGCGTCGTTCCAGCGCGCCTCGTGCGCGAAGGCGTCGATGGGAATGTCCCCGCCGAGTTCGCGGTTGATGCGTTTGAGCAGGTTGAGGTTGAACTGCGCCGTCACCCCCGCCGCATCGTCGTAGGCGGCGAGCAGGACCTCCTCGTCCTTCACCAGATCCATTCCGATCAGCAGCATCGCCCCTTCGCCCAGCGTCGCGCGCATCGTGCGCAGAAGGTCGGTCGCGGTGCGGGCGATCATGTTGCCGATGGTCGATCCGGGGAAGAAGCCGAGCTTGGGCAGGCCCGCGACCTCGGCGGGAAGCTCGACCCGGCGCATGAAATCGGCCTCGACCGGATAGACCGGAAGGCCCGGGAACTTCTCCGCCAGTGCCGCTGACGAGGCGCGCAGGAAGTCCCCGGCGATATCGAGGGGCACATAGGCGGAAGGGCGGATCGCCGAAAGCAGCAGCGGGGTCTTGACCGAGGAGCCGGAGCCGAACTCCACCACCGCGCGGGCCTCTCCGACGAGATCGGCGATGGCGCCCGCACGGGTCTGGAGGATCTCGGTCTCCGCACGGGTCGGGTAATATTCGGGAAGCTGCGTGATGTCCTCGAACAGCTGCGAGCCCCGATCGTCGTAGAACCAGCGCGCGGGCACCGCCTTCTGGGCTTCCGCAAGGCCCGCCAGCACATCCTCCCGAAAGGCGAGATCGACCCCGCCCGCATCGCGTTCGACCAGCCGCAGGCCCTTGGCAGAAGTCATCTCAGGCGTCCTTGGCCAGCCGCAGCCCGGTGAACTGCCAGCGTTGATGGGGGTAGAAGAAATTGCGGTAGGAGGGGCGCGAATGCCCGCGCACGGTCGCGCAGCTCGCGCCGCGCAGCACCACCTGCCCGCTCATGAACTTGCCGTTGTATTCGCCGACCGCGCCCTCGGCGACGCGAAAGCCGGGATAAGGCAGGTAGGCCGAGCGGGTGAACTGCCAGCAATCGCCGAACAGGCCGGCGGAGCCTGCGGGAAGAGGGGGGGCGGCGCCGCCGAGCTGGTTGCCCCCGGCCGGATCATGCGCCGGGGCGCTTGTCGCACCATCCTGCCCGCGGGCGATCGCCTCCCATTCGAACTCGGTCGGCAGGCGCGCGCCGGCCCAGGTGGCGAAGGCATCGGCCTCGAAATGGGAGATGTGGGTGACCGGCGCATGAGGATCGCGCGCCTGCCAGCCCCGATGGGTGAAGTGCGCGCCGTCCTCGCGCCAGTAGAGCGGCGCGGCGATGGCGTTCTGCTGCACCCAGCCCCAGCCGTCGGCGAGCCACAGGCGCGCATCGGCATAGCCGCCGTCGGCGATGAAGTCCGCCCACTCGCCATTGGTCACCAGCCGGTCGGCGAGCGCGAAGGGCTCGAGCAGCACCCGGTGGCGCGGGCCCTCGTTGTCGAAGGCGAAACCTTCGGCCTGGTGCCCGACCCGCGCGATCCCGCCGGGATGCGTGTGCCAGCCCGGCGCGTCCACCTGCGCTGCGGCCGGAGGCGCCTCGCGCTCCCACATCGCGGGCCCGAGCGGGTTCTGGAACAGCGCGTGCTTGATGTCGGTTAGCAGCAGTTCGATGTGCTGTTCCTCGTGCGCGATGCCGAGCGCGATGAGGTCCGAGAGCGCCGGATCGGCGAGCAGCGGCTCCATCGCCTCGGTGACCTGCCCGCGCCACGCCAGCACCTCGGCGAGCGTCGGTCGGGAGAGCATCCCCCGCGCGGCGCGGGCGATCCGGGCACCCTCGGCCTCGTAATAGGAGTTGAACAGGAACGGCCAGCGTTCGTCATGCAGCCGGTATCCGGGCGCATGTTCGCGCAGCAGGAAGGTTTCCCAGAACCACGTCGTGTGCGCGAGGTGCCACTTGGCAGGTGAGGCATCCTCCATCGACTGGATCGAGGCATCGGCATCGCTCAGCGGAGCGACCAGCGCCTCGGTCAGCGCGCGGGTTGCGCGGAAACGCTCGGCGAGCCTGCGGGGGCCCGCGCCGCTTTCGGCGTTCTGCAGTTCGCTGCGATGCACGCGTGCACCTCCCGTCCAAGCTGGTGCCGACGCCAAGGACCATGCCCTTTCGTCATGACACAGGGAAGACGCTTGGTAAGCGCAATTCTATCGCGAAATCATCACACCTGTCAGCTTTTTGCGCGAAACCGGCGGTCAGGCGGCGTGGCTGACCTCGGCTTCGCGGCCGCCGCCTGCCGCCTCGTTGAGCATCTCGGCAACGAGGAAGGCAAGCTCCAGCGACTGTTCCGCATTGAGGCGCGGATCGCAATGGGTGTGATAGCGGTCGCCGAGCCGTTCCTCGGTGATCGCCACAGCCCCGCCGACGCATTCGGTGACGTCCTGCCCGGTCATCTCGATGTGGATGCCGCCGGGGTGCGAGCCCTCGGCGCGGTGGACCGCGAAGAAGCCCTTCACCTCGCGAAGGATACGGTCGAACGGGCGGGTCTTGAAGCCCGTATCCGATTTGACGACGTTGCCGTGCATCGGATCGCAGGACCACACCACCGGATGCCCTTCGCGCATGACAGCGCGCACCAGCTTGGGGAGCCCCTCCTCGACCTTGTCGTGGCCGTAGCGGCTGATGAGCGTGATCCGCCCGGCCTCGCGGGCCGGGTTGAGGTCGTCGAGCAGCCGCAGCAGCGCATCGGGCTCGAGCGAAGGCCCGCACTTCATGCCCAGCGGATTGCCGATCCCGCGCGCGAATTCGATATGCGCCGAACCCGGGAAGCGGGTGCGGTCGCCGATCCACACCATGTGCGCGCTGGTCGCGTACCAGTCGCCGGTGAGCGAATCCCGCCGCGTCATGGCCTGCTCGTAGGGCAGCAGCAGCGCCTCGTGACTGGTGTAGAAGCTGGTGCCCTGCAATTGCGGCACTGTCGCCGGGTCGATCCCGCAGGCTTCCATGAAGTCGAGCGCCTCGCCGATGCGGTCGGCCATCTCACTGAACTTCTCGGTCCAAGGCGTGCGGCCCATGAAGTCGAGCGTCCACTGGTGGACCTGCCGCAGGTTGGCATAGCCCCCGCCAGCAAAGGCGCGCAGGAGGTTCAATGTAGCGGCGGCCTGCGAATAGGCCTTCACCATCCGCGCCGGATCGTTGCGGCGGCTGACGGGGTCGAACTCGATCCCGTTGATGTTGTCGCCGAGGTAGCTCGGCAGGGTCACGTCCCCGATCGTCTCGGTCGGCGAGGAGCGCGGCTTGGCGAACTGGCCCGCCATGCGCCCCACCTTCACCACCGGGCGCTTGCTGGCGAAGGTCATGACGACCGCCATCTGCAGCAGCACGCGGAAGGTGTCGCGGATATTGTTGGGGTGGAACTCGGCGAAGCTTTCCGCGCAGTCCCCGCCTTGCAGCAGGAAACCGTGACCGTTCGCGACGTCCGCAAGATCCGCCTTGAGCGCGCGCGCCTCGCCCGCGAAGACCAGCGGGGGATAGGAGGAAAGGGTCTTTTCCGCTTCGGCCAGCTCGGCCGCATCCTCGTAATGCGGCAGGTGGCGCGCTTCGAAGGCCTTCCAGCTATCCGGGGTCCAGGTCTCGGGCACGGTCACAACTCTTTCTCTGTCCAGTCGGCGCCAGGGTCGCACGGCGCGGGGGCGCCCGCTACCCGAGCGCGGCACGAATTGTAAAGCGACAATGGCCGATGGGACAACTTTATTTCCCGGCCACTGTCAGCGGGAGGGGCGATCAGCGCCCGGTCATCGCCCCTCGCGCAGCATTCGTGCCTGCGCCCGCCGGGGGCCCTGCGGCAAGGCTCTGGCCTTCGGGGATGATCGCCAGCCGGAAGGCATCGCCCTTGGCGAGATAGCGTTCGGCAAGGAACTGCATCGCCTGCGGGCTGGTCTGCGAGTAGTCCGCGAGCAGCGTGCGCAGCAGGGCGACGCGCTGCGGGTCCTGCGTCGCGCCTTCGAGGTTGTAGAGCCAAAACTGGTTGCCGGTCGAGGCGCGGCGGATCAGCTGGCCGAGCGGTTCGGTGACCCGCGCCAGCTCGTCGGCGGTGGGCGGGTTGGCGGCGAGGTCCTTGGCGATGCGTTCGGCCTCGGCGAAGAACACCGGCACGAATTCGGGCTCGAGCTGCGCCAGGGCGGTGATCCGGCCCCCGCTGGCGAGATCGGCCGGCCAGTTGGAGAAGGCCTGCGGCGAATAGCTCGCCCCGGCGCGTTCGCGCAGCGCCTCGAGCAGGCGGTTGCTGAAAAGCTGGGTGAGGATTTCGAGCTGGCGGCTTTCGCGCAGGGAAGCGACCCCGCCGCCGCTCTTCCACGACACCACGGCCGCGGCCTGGTTGGCATCGCCGCGATGGGTGACGACGACCGGCTCGGCCGTCGCCGGGGCGAACGCCGGAACGCGCGCGGCGACTTCAGGCGCGATCGGCTCGCGCGCCGGCAGGGCGCCGAAGGTGAGGCGCAACTGCTCGATCACCTTGGCCTTGTCGAACTCGCCGAACACCAGCACCTCGATCGGGCCCTGCTTGAGCAGCGGCTCCCACACCTTGCGGAATTCCTCTGGCGTCGCGGCCTTGAGCGCGGCGGGATCGGGGGTGGCGAAACGCGGGTCGCGGCCGGTCACGAGATATTCGAGATCGCGGTTGAGCACCCCGCCGGGGCTGGTCGAATAGGTGTTGTAGGCCAGCTCCGCCCCCGCCTTGGCGCGCAGCACCGGCTCCTTGTCCCAGCGCGGCATGCCCAGCTTGGCGGCAAAGAGATAGAGCTGGTCGTTCACATCCTCGGACCGGGTCTGGGCCGTGAGGGTGAAGACTGCATCGTCGATGGCGAAGTCGAAGCCGAGCTTGCGGCCCGTGGCGAGGCGGTCGATCTCGTTCTGCCCGAGTTCGCCGAGCCCGGAGCCGACCAGCGCGGCCTGCCCCAGCGAGGCGTAGACCGCGTTCGAGGCATCGAAGGCGCGCCAGCCAGCGCCGAAACGCACGCGCACGGTGACGCGGCCGGGTTCGGCATCATTGGCCCACACCAGCGCCTTCACGCCATTGGCGAAGTCGACCTTCTCGATCTCGAGCACGCCCAGCGGGGCCTGCTGCGCGATCGTGCCGGGCGCGCCCACGGGGGGCAGTTCGTCGAAGGAGATGGTCTGCGCCGCGAGCCGGGCGGTGCTGTCGACCGCCGCCTCGCTCGCCAGCGCAAGGCGCAGGGCGGCGACATCGGCCTCGCCCGCCTGCGGGGTGACATAGACCGAGCGGGTGACGGTGCCCTCGAACAGCCCGCGGGTGCGCTCCAGCACGAATTCCGGCGTCAGGCGCGGCTTCATGTTGCGGAACACCTCGAGCACCACCTTGGGCGCGGCCACCGTCTCGCGGATATCGACCGCATTGACGAGATTGTTGGCGAGATCGCTCCCGGACTGGACGCTCTCCTGCTCGACCTCGTTGGCGAAGACCACGTCGAACTGCGCGACCTCGCGGTCGATCTCTTCCTGCGTAGGGGGCGTGGCGAGCGCGTCGGCGATGACGCTGCGCACATCGGCCAGCGCGGCCTGCCAGTCGGCGCTGAGCGGGGCGAAGGTCACGAAGGTCGCGTCGGTCGAGCGCGACACGTCGTCCTGCTGGACCTGGGCGTAGAGGAAGCTCCCGCCCCCCCGCGCGCGGCTTTCGAGCCGGCGGTTGATGATCGCCTGTGCGACTGCGTCGGTCAGCAGGCCCTCGTTGTAGACGATGGTGTCCTCGACCTGCCGCCACGGACGCATTATCGCATAGGTCAGGCTGCGCGGCAGATCGGGCTCGACGCCGACGGCAAGCTCGCCGATCGGGGTGGCGGGGCCGGCAGGGTCAGCTGCGTCTGCCGGGGCGACCGGATCGCCGAAAGCCGGGGGCACGCCAGGCTTGCCGGTGCCCTTCCAGTCTCCGAACCACTGCTCCACCAGCCCTGCGAGCACCATCGGGTCGGCATCGCCGGCGACCACGATCACGGTGTTCTCGGGCCGGTACCAGCGGTCGTAGAAGGCCTTGACCGTCGTGCCGTTCGCCGCCCTCAGCGTCTCGTCGGTGCCGATCGGGTTGCGGCTCGCGAGGCGCTGGCCGGCGAAGAAGGTCTGGCGCGTGAGATCCGCCATGCGCAGCCCCGCCCCGCCCCGCTCGCGTTTCTCGGCGAGCACGATCGGCCGCTCGGCGGCGACGTTGGCATCATTCAGCACCGGTTCGCGGATCATGCCCGAAAGCAGCTTGAAGCTCTCGGCCAGCTTGGCGTTGTCGATGTTGGGGATGTCGAGCTTGTAGGCGGTGTGGGTCGGGGTGGTCTCGGCATTGGCGTCGCTGCCGAAGGTCGCACCCAGCCGCTGCCATGCCGAGATCGCCTCGGCCTTGCCGAGATATTTGCTCTCGCGGAACAGCAGGTGTTCGAGGAGGTGCGCATAGCCCTGCTCGCTGTCGTTCTCGTGCAGCGATCCCGCATCGATGCGCACGCGGATCGAGACCTGGCGCGGCGGCACCCCGTTGCGGCGCACCGCATAGCGAAGGCCGTTCTTCATCTCGCCGAACAGCCACTTGTCGTCGACCGGAACGTCCGAGCCGCGATAGAGCCACGGCGTCTCGCCGTTGTTCTGGAGTGCGCGGGGGGTCGGAACCGCCGGGAGCGGGCGCGTGTCGCTCTGGGCATCGGGTTCGGGCCGGGGCGCCTGTTGGGCGAGCACCGGTTGCACCAGGGCGAGAGGAGCGAGCAGGAGAGCGAGAGCGCGGGCAGCGCGGGTCAGCGACGTCATGGGAAGGCTTATAGGGAGCCAAAAGGTGAAGCGATAGTGAATGCGCAACCCTGCCGCGACAAGGGCATCGCGCGCTTGAAATCGGACAAAATTGCTCTTAAATCCCCACCATGTTCATCGAAACCGAAACCACCCCGAACCCGTCCGCGCTGAAGTTCCTGCCCGGGCAGACCGTCATGGCCGCAGGCAGCCGCGAATTTGCCACGCCCGAGGCGGCCGAGGCGAGCCCGCTCGCACAGGCGATCTTCGACACGGGCGAGGTGGTGAACGTGTTCTTCGGCGCCGATTTCGTCAGCGTCACCGCCGCGCCCGGGGCCGACTGGAGCGCCCTGAAGCCGCAGGTGATCGCGATCCTGCTCGACCATTTCGTATCCGAGGCCCCGCTCTTCGCCCCCGCCACCGCCGGCGGGATCAGCGTCCCGCCGCCGGAGGAGGACATGGCGGTCGAGGAACGCCCCGAGGATGCCGAGGTCATCGCCGCGATCAACGAATTGCTCGAAACCCGCGTGCGCCCCGCCGTGGCGGGTGACGGCGGCGACATCGCCTACCGTGGTTTCCGCGACGGGGTGGTCTATCTGACCCTGCAGGGTTCGTGCTCGGGCTGCCCGTCGAGCACCGCGACGCTCAAGCACGGGATCGAGGGCTTGCTCAAGCACTATGTCCCCGAAGTGACAGAGGTGCGCGCGGCATGACCATGCAGTACCACGATCATCCGCTATCCGTTGCAGCTCTTGCGCAGCTCTTTACCGAGGCACGCAGCTATAACGGGTGGCTCGACCGGCCGGTGAGCGACGAACAGCTCCATGCGATCTGGGACCTCATGAAGATGGCGCCCACCTCGGCGAACATGCAGCCGGCACGGATCGTGTGGGTCAAGTCGCCCGAGGGCAAAGCGCGGCTCGTCGAATGCGTGTCCGAGGGCAACAAGAAGAAGGTCGCCGCCGCGCCCGTCACCGCGATCATCGGCTACGACATTGATTTCCATGAGGAACTTCCCTGGCTGTTCCCGCACACCGACGCCAAGAGCTGGTTCGAGGGCGACGAGAAGGGCCGCGAGGAAGGCGCCTTCCGCAACTCCTCGCTGCAAGGGGCATACCTGATGCTCGCCGCGCGCGCCCTCGGGCTCGATTGCGGGCCGATGTCGGGCTTCGACCGTCAGGCCGTGGAGGCGGCCTTCTTCGCCGACGAACCCCGCCACCGCGTCAATTTCATCTGTTCGGTCGGCTACGGCGATCCGGCGAGCATCTTCGATCGCTCCCCCCGCCCCGATTTCGCGCGCTTCAACACCATCGCATAGGACGTATCGCCGCTTGCTTGCGACGGGTTGCTGAGGCAGGGCGGACCCCATGCGGGTGCTCGCGATCGAAACAGCCTCAGAGGCGTGCAGCATCGCCCTGTTCGAGGGCGACGGCATTGTTGCGCATGATCACCGGGTGATCGGGCGCGGCCACGCCGAAGCGCTGGTGCCGATGATCGCCGCCCTGCCGGAAAAGGGCCGGGCGGAGCGCATTCTCGTCAGCCTCGGCCCCGGCAGTTTCACCGGCGTTCGCATCGGCCTTGCGACGGCCCGCGCGCTCGGCTTTGCCTGGGGCGCCGAGGTGCTGGGCTACCCGACCCTCGCGCTGATCGCAGCCCGGGCGCAGGCCGCCTGTCCGGGCGAGCCGGTGACCGTGTGCGTCAACGGCGGGCACGGCGAATGGTTCGTCGCCGATTTCGGGGCGGACGGCCTGCCGCTGTGCGAGGCCACCTCGCTCACTCCCGAGGCCGCGGCCAACCGCGCCCGGGCGGCGGTGGTGGCGGGCAACCGTGCGGCTGCGCTCGCGGGAGACGGTTCCGCCGCGCGGGTGCTCGACCTCCTTCCCGACGCCGCCGCCGTGCCGCTGCTGCCGCCCGAACTACTCACCTCCGTCCTCGCTCCGATCTACGGGCGCGGACCCGATGCCACGCCGATGGCGGAACGGGTGCGCGGATGACGCCCTGCCCGCACCTCCTCGACCGGATCATGTCGGTGATGGAGGCGGCCTTCGATCCTGCCTATGGCGAGGCCTGGAACCGGCGCCAGGTCGCCGACGCGCTCACCCTGCCCAGCACCCATGCGCTGGTGGTCGATACCACGGGCGCCCCGATCCCGGAGGGCGCAGGACCTGCGCCTGCCGCGGCAGGTTTCGTGCTGACCCGCCACGTGCTCGACGAGGAGGAACTGCTCCTGATCGCGGTCGTGCCGCCTGCCCGCCAGCGCGGCATCGGCACGGCTCTGATCGAGCACCTCTTCGCTGCCGCCAGAGGCCGGGGCACGGAGCGCATCTTTCTGGAAATGCGGCGAGGCAATCCGGCGATACACCTCTATCGCAAGTTCGGCTTCGAACCAATCGGCGAGCGGCGAAACTATTATCGCATGGCTAATGGGGATCGCATCGACGCGATTACTTTCGCACGTTCGATCTAGTAACCTGCGATTCATCCCGAATCCGTGAACAAGCAAAGCAACCTAGTTGCCAATGTAGTCGCCGTAGTTCATGGCGCAGTAACCGGCGCGAGCGAAAAGACGCCAGTGAGGAACTCATGGACAATCTGGAAATGGATATGAAAGAAACACTTATCACGCTGACCAGCGACATTGTTGCCGCCCATGTCAGCAACAATGATGTCGCGGTCGCCGACGTGCCCGGACTCATCACCAACGTCTACGCTGCACTCGCCAATCTTGGAGAGACGCCGGTTGTCGAAGAAGCCAAGCCCCAGCCGGCTGTCGCGGTGCGCAATTCGGTCAAGCCCGATTACATCGTGTGCCTCGAAGACGGCAAGAAGCTCAAGATGCTCAAGCGTTATCTTCGCACCAATTACAACATGAGCCCCGAGGAATACAGGGCACGCTGGGGCCTGCCGGCCGATTATCCGATGGTCGCGCCCAACTATGCCGAAAAGCGCCGCGACCTCGCCAAGAAAATCGGCCTCGGCCGCAAGCCGGGCGAGACCGCGCCCAAGGCGCGCCGCCCCCGCAAGGGCGCCTGAACTCTCCCCGCCGCCCTGTTGAGAGGGTGGACGGCCCGCTTGAGCATGCAGCCTCGTCCCTGTAGGGGTGAGGCTGCAATGCTTTCGGGCGGTCGCATCCGGATGGAGCGCCGCGCCTGGCGATGGAGCTTTCCTTGACCCAGAAAATCGACCTCGAACAACTCTGCGCCGAAAAGGGCCTGCGCATCACCGAGCAGCGCCGGGTGATCGCCAAGGTGCTTTCGGAAAGCGACGACCACCCGGATGTCGAGCTGCTCCACAGTCGCGCCGCCGCGATCGATCCGCGCATCTCGATCGCCACGGTCTACCGTACCGTTCGCCTATTCGAGGAAGCGGGCATCCTCGATCGCCACGATTTCGGCGACGGGCGCTCGCGCTACGAACCCGTGCCCGAGGCGCATCACGATCACCTGATCGACGTCGAGACCGGCAAGGTCGTCGAATTCGTCGATCCCGAGGTCGAGGCGCTCCAGCGCCAGATCGCGGAACGGCTCGGCTATCGCCTCGTCGATCACCGCATGGAGCTCTATGGCGTGCGCCTGTCGCGCAATGACTGACTGGGAGCTGCGGCAGGCCGCCGCGCGCGGGGAGACGACCCCGGTCTCCCCGGTCGGCTGGCTGCGGATCGTCGCGCGCGCGCTGGCGCTGATCGCGCTGATCGTCGTCTTCGTGCCGCTCCACTACCTCTACCGCACCGTCTCCTACGGGTCGCCCTTCCCGATGCTGTTCCTGCGCTATGCGGCGCGGGTGTGCGGGGCGCGGGTCACGGTCCACGGAACGCACCTGAAGCGCGATGTCTTCTTCGTCGCCAACCACGTGTCGTGGATCGACATCCTCGCGCTGGCGGGGGCGAGCGGGACGGCCTTCGTCGCCAAGGCTGAACTGGCCGAGGCGCCGGTGGTCGGCTGGCTTGCGAGCCTCAACCGCACGGTCTTCGTCAAGCGCGAGCACCGCATGGGCGTGGCCGAGCAGATCAATGCCCTCAAGGAGGCGCTGGTCGACAACTGGTCGGTCACCGTCTTCCCTGAAGGCACCACCACCGACGGGCAGTCGCTGCTGCCGTTCAAGACCTCGATGCTGTCGGTCCTCGAGCCGCCCCCGCCCGGTGTGCTCGTGCAGCCGGTGATCGTCGATTACGGGCCCGTCGCCGAATGGATCGGCTGGATCGGCGAGGAAGGCGGCCTCAACAACGCCAAGCGGGTCCTGTCGCGCAAGGGCACCTTCAAGGTCGCACTGCACTATCTCGAGCCTTTCAGCCCCGAGGATTTCAAGGGCCGCAAGGCGATTAGCCAGGAATCGCGCCGCCGCATCGAGGAGGCGCTGGTGGAGATCCTCGGTCGCCCCTTGCGCCCCTTCGCGCACACCGTCCCTCCGGTGCGCTATGAAGCGAAGGTCGAAACCGCGGACTAGGCGGTAATCGACAGCTCCAGCGGACCCTGGCTGTCCACGAACAGGCGCGTGCCGTCAGCGAAGGTGATCACCACTTCCCCCTCGCGGTGCCGCGTCACGCCGGCCACCACCTTGCCCGCCAGCATCGCGCTGGCGCGCGCGGCTTCCTCGTCCAGCGTCACCCCTTACAGCCCCGCGCGCACCAGCCAGTCGTGGAAGATCCGCACCGGGCGGCTCTCCAGCGCCACGGGCTTGCACACGAACCAGTAGGAATAGGGGCTTTCGACCGGCCTGCCGGGCAAGTTGATCAGCCGGTTGTCGTTGGCGCGGCGCAGGTGGTCATCGTGCATGATCGCGATGCCGAGGCCCTGCGCGGCAGCCTCGAGCATCAGCGCGCCCGAATCGTAGTGATCAATCGCGGCCAGATCCATCGTCTCCAGGCCGTTCGCCTTTTTCCACGCGACGAAGCTCTCGGGCATTTCGTTGTGGATGAGGAAGGTCTGTTTGGCCATCACCTCGGGCGTGATGTCGGTGCCGATCGTGCGCGCGATCTCCTTAGAACAGATCGCGTGGACCAGATTGTGGTCGAGCCGCACCGCGTGGAGCCCGCTCGCCGGACCACGCGACAGGATGATTGCGGCATCGAGCGTGTCTCCCACGCGGTCCTCGAGGTGCGGCGCGCTGTCGATGTCGATGTGGAGCAGCGGGTGGCGCTTGCGCAGCTCGCCAAGCCGCGGGAACAGGCGCTGGCTGCCGAACATCGGCAGCACGCCGAGGCGCAGGCGCAGCAGGGCGATGTTGTCCGATTGGCTCTCCACCGCCCGGGCGAGCGCCTCCATGTGCGGGTTCACCGCCTCGTAGAAGGCCTGGCCCTCGTCGGTCAGCTGCATCGACTGGCGCGCACGGGTGAACAGCTTCTTCCCGACGAATTCCTCGAGATTGCTGATCCGCCGCGACAGCGCGGAGGGGCTGAGGCCGATCTCCTCCGCCGCCGCGCGGGCGGAACCGAGCCGCACGGTGCGCATGAAGGCTTCGAGCGCGCGCAGGGGGGGAAGACGACGTGCAGGCATGAACTCTCTCCTTGAGTGGAGGGAGATACGCCCGAAACCGGAATTCGGATGCAAAAAATCGAAGAAAAAATTCGTGGATACGCGAAAAGTTGCGCCTACTGCACGTCTTCCTCGGTCGCCGGGGGATGCAGCCGCAACCGCGTCACATGAGTTTCGTCGCCCGCGGTCACCTCGATGCGCCAGCCGCTCGGGTGCTCCAGCACCGTGCCGACCGGCGGCACCGCCTCGGCGAGCACGAAGGCGAGCCCGCCCAGCGTGTCGACTGCCTCTTCCACATCGGCAAGGCGCGGGTCGATGCGCTCGGCGATGTCATCGAGTTCGGCGCGGGCGTCGATGTCCCACATGCCTTCGCCGATGGGAGAGATCAGTTCCTGCGGGGCCTCGTCATGCTCGTCCTCGATGTCGCCGACGATCTCCTCGACCAGGTCCTCGATCGTGATGAGCCCGTCGGTGCCCGAGAACTCGTCGAGCACGATCGCGAGGTGCACGCGCTGGGTGCGCATGTCGGCGAGCACGTCAAGCGCCCCGCGCGCCTGGGGCACGTAGAGCGGCTGGCGCATCAACGTCGTCCAGTCGGCGGGCGGCGGAGTGCCGTTCGCGAGGAAGGGGAAGATGTCCTTGATGTGGATCATCCCGATCACCTGATCGAGCGTCTCGCGGTAGACCGGCATGCGCGAGTGGCCGTGTTCGGAGAAGGCCGCGACCATTTCGTCCCAGCTGATCCCGGCCTCGACAGCGATGATCTCGCCGCGCGGCACGGCGACATCGTCGGCATCGTGTTCGGAGAAATGGAGGAGATTGCGCAGCATCTGCCGCTCGACCCGCGACAGATCGCCCCGTGTGCCTGAGCCCTCGTCGCTTCCGGAGCCGCCGTTCTCGTCTTCGTGCTCGTCGATCGCTTCCTCGAGCTGCTCGCGCAGGGACCGCGCGCCCTCGAGCCTCAGGATCTTGCGCAGAGCAGGCCACAGCCCGCTGCTACTGTCCGCGTCTCCCGATTGAGACGTGGAGGAATGGGAATCGGCCATGGCCTTGCGAAGGGCTCCTTGTGGTTTCATCCGCCATATGGGTCAGCGATGCCCAGTTTGGCAAGTATGCGGGCCTCCAGAGCTTCCATCGCCTCGGCCTGTTCGTCGCTGTCGACATGGTCGTGCCCGGCGAGGTGGAGCAGCCCGTGGACGATAAGGTGCGTCGCGTGGGCTTGGAGAGTGACGCCCTTCTCCGCCGCCTCGCGCGCGCAGGTTTCATGCGCAAGAGCGATGTCGCCGAGCATGACTGGAGGGCCATCAGGGGCGAGCGCCTCAAGCTCGTCCCGCTCGAGCATCGGGAAGGAGAGCACGTTGGTCGGCTTGTCTCGCTGCCGCCATTCACGGTTGAGGGTGTGGACCTCGGCATCGGAAGTGAAGAGCACGCTGGCGATGAGGCGCGGGTTGGCGAGCAGCGGCTCCCCCTCGCCCGCAGCAGAGGCGGCGCGTGTCGCGAGCGCCTCCCAGGCGCCCGCAGGCCAGTCTTCGATGTCGATGTCGAGCTCCATGGCCGTGCGCCTTAGCCCGGAATCCCCGCCGGGGGAAAGCCGCGTCCTTGCGCCGTTTCGCCCTTCGAATCCGCCGCGATCCCCGCTAGCGTGACGCCCGAACACATTCCGGGGGGAATTGCGATGCGACTTGCCAAACTGGTGATCGGTGCGACGCTGTGGGCAGGAGGGACGGGCGCGGCTCTGGCCGAGCCCGAACTGCCCGATCTCACGCCCGCGACCGCAGAGGAAGAGGCAGCAGCCGTCGACTGGATCAAGACCAGCGGCGTCGCCTTCGACCCCTCGGCCTATGACACCGCGACCCTGGCACCGCTGGCGCAGCGGCTCGGCGGCGCGCGGGTGATCGGCATCGGCGAGGCGACCCATGGTTCGCATCAGGATCAGGCCTTCAAGGCCGCGCTGATCCGGCAGCTTGTCGCCAGCGGCCAGATCGAGGTGCTGATCCTCGAGGCCAACCGCGAACCGGCGCTGGCCTTCGACCGCTATGTCCGCGAAGGGATCGGCGATCCGGCCGTGGTGATGCAGACCCCGGCCTTCTTCCGCATCTGGAAGAACGACGAATTCGCGGGCCTGCTGCTGTGGCTGCGTCACTGGAACCGGACCGCTGAGCGCAAGGTGCGGATCGTCGGGGTGGACGTGCAGGACGGAGGGCGCGACGCGGCGGCGGCGCTGGCGCTGGCGGAGCGGCACGATCCTGCCGCCGCCGCGCGCGTGCGCGCCGATCTCGCCCCGCTGATCGCGGCGATGGAGAAGCCGCGTACCCGCTTCGTCGATTGGCTGATCGATGCCGAGCGCGCCGAGACGGAGCGCGCCGCCACCGGCGCCGCCGCGCTCGACGCGTGGTTCGCGGCCGCTCCTCCTGCCGCCCGCGCCGATCCCGGCTTTGCCGAAGCGCGCTGGGCGGCGCGCACGGCGCACCAGGCCTTCATGGCCTTCGAATTCGAACGCGCCGATGCCGACAAGTCGAAGGCCGATGCCGCCTATTTCGCCCGGCGCGACCGCTACATGGGCGAGAACGCCCTCGCGATGCTCGAGCCGGGGGAGCGGGGCGCGCTGTGGGCCCATGACATGCACGTGCTCGAGGATCTACCCGACATCGCCAAGGCGGTGGGCTTCGTGACGGTCGGCACGGTGCTGCGCGAGAAGCTGGGGGAGGATTACGCCACGGTCGGCTTCACCTGGTCGCAGGGTGCCTTCCGCGCGACGCTGGTGCCCGAAGGCGCCGACTTCACGCGCGCCTCGCAGCGCCAGACGCTCGAGCCCTTCAACCTGCCCAACAACCGCCCGGGGGAACTCGGCCACGTGTTCGACCGCACCGGTCAGGTGGCGATGTGGATCGATCTCGCGCGGCGCCCGGCCGAGGGCCCGGTCGCGCGCTGGACGGGGCGACCCTACTGGCGCGGCTGGTCAGGCTGGGTCGCCAATCCGGCGAATTGGCAGGTCACCAGTTTCGAGACCGGCGACATTCCCCTGCCCATCGGCATGGGGCACGACGTGATCGTGTGGTTCAAGACAATCAGCCCGTCGCACCTGTGGCCGCAGCCGCCGATACCGGAACAGGCGGCCCCCGGCTCCTAGGCCGCCCAGATCAGCCCGATCCCGCCGAGCACCGACAGAGGCCCGATGAGCCGCACTGCGGGCAGGGGGATGCGCTTCGCCCAGAACACCGCATAGCCGTTGTGCCAGCGCAGCGGGATGATCAGCAGCACCATCGAACTGGCGACGATGAACCCTCCCGCAATGGCGAAGAACTGCGGGAAGCGCGAAACATCGGCGCACACCATCATCGCCGCGCCCGCGACCAGCCGGGGCACCTGCTCGATCGCGTTGATGCGACAGGTTGTGGCGGTGCGGCTCAGGAGGTCGAGTGCGCTGGCCGGGCGGAAGGCCATGAGCCAGCCGGCCCACACCAGCCACGCGGCAGCAGCCAGCAGCACGAACCATGCAGCGATGAGCATGGCCGCTCCGCGCTAGGCCCCCTCGCTCTCGTCCTTGCCCTCGTAGGCCTCGACGATCCGACCGACGATCGGGTGGCGCACGACGTCGGCGGCGGTGAAGCGGATCGTGCCGAAGCCTTCGATGCCCTCGAGCTTTTCGACCGCATCGTTCAGGCCGCTCATCCTCGGCCCGCCGGGTATGTCGACCTGGCGCGGGTCGCCGCAGATCACCATTCGGCTGTTCTGGCCGAAGCGGGTGAGGAACATCTTCATCTGCTCGCGCGTGGTGTTCTGCGCCTCGTCGAGGATGATGAAGCTGTCGGCAAGCGTGCGTCCGCGCATGAAGGCGATGGGCGCGATCTCGATCTCGCCGTTCGCCAGCCGCCGCTCGACCTGCTCGGGCGGCATGCAGTCGTTGAGCGCATCGTAGAGCGGCCGCAGATAGGGATCGACCTTCTCCTTCATGTCGCCGGGCAGGAAGCCCAGCTTCTCGCCCGCCTCGACCGCCGGGCGCGACAGGATCAGGCGCTGGACGCTCCCGGTGATGAGCTGGCTCACCGCCTGCGCGACCGCGATATAGGTTTTGCCCGTCCCCGCCGGCCCCAGCGCGAAGATGATGTCGTCGCGGGCAAGCGCGCGCATGTATTCGATCTGCGTCGCGGAGCGCGGGACGATGGTCTTCTTGCGCGTGCGGATCATGATCGGCGGCGCGCCCTGATCGCCCGCGATGATGCCCTCGAGCGTCGGTTCGGCGGACATCGCGATCATCGATTCGATCGCGCCGCTATCGAGCGCCTCGCCGCGGGCGAGCCGGTCGTACATGGTCTTCAGGGTCTCGCGGGCGCGGGCGACGTCGTCCTCCGGCCCCTCGATCACCACCTGGTGCCCGCGCGCATGGATGAAAACCCCCAGCCGGTTCTCGACCTGCACCAGATTGGCGTCGAACTGCCCGAACAGCGGGCCCAGCAGGGCCTGGTTCTCGAAGGTCAGATCGACTCGCGCGCGCCGGGGTGCCGGAATGCCGCGCGGATCGGGCGAGAGCGCCGGGTGTCCGGCACGTGAGGGTCGTCGGCCCATAGGTTCCTTTGGCTAAGGACCGGGGACGATCCCCCGGGCCTTGAGTCGCGAAGGTAAGTCGCCCGCGCGGCTTGGCAAGCCGTGTGCGGCGAGATGGTGGTGGAAAGTCATCGAAGTGCCATCCGCCTCGCCGGGGGAACGTCTTCCAAAGGTCGCGCGTTCATCGACAGTTCAGCGCCAGAATGTTGATTTTGCGAATGAAAGGATGTGCCGATGAGACTCAGCCTCGGATTCCTCGCCGCCGTAAGCCTGCTCGCCACTACCCCGCTCCACGCCAGCACAAGGACGGAAAGCGGACCGCCCGAGGCGTCCTCGCTGTCGCTTGTGCGGACCGTGGCCGGCCATCCCGAAGACCGCCGCCCTCTCGCCAAGCTGCGCTCGCCCCTGTGCCTGGTGGTGGCCGCCGAGGACCAGGACTTCGCGCGGGTCGTCGCCAATCGGATCATTGACAATGCCCGCGCCGCCGGGGTCCGCACCCGCAGCGCGGGGTGCTCGCCCAACGCGCTGGTCAGCTTCACCGACGATGCCCGCGCACAGATGCGGGCTGTCCGCGATGGCGGCCGCAAGCTGTTCCGCCGCATGAGCGAGAAAGAGATCGACGCCGCCCTCGCCGCCCGTGATCCGGCCTATGTTTTCCAGGCGGTCGAGATGACCCCCCGCATCGGCGAGGGCGACGCGGATTTCGGGGTTTCTACCAGCGGCGATAACTGGACCAGCGAACGTTCGATCCTGCGCACGCCGGAAGATCTGCTGACGACGATGGTGGTGTTCGAGGAGCGTGCGATCGGCGGCTTCAGCCCGGTCCAGCTCGCCGATTACGCGACCCTGCGCCTGCTCGCGCCGACAGCGGAGGTCTCAGCCGATGCCGCGCTCGCACCGCGCACGATTCTCTCGATGTTCGTCGCCCCTGCCGAGGCCCCGCGCGAATGGACCGCGTCGGACAGGGCCTATCTGCGGGCTCTCTACACCATGCCGCGCACGGCTTTCGCCCACGAGGTGCTGGCCGCTGCGGCGGCGAAGGGCGGGAGGTAGAGGCCGGTGTGCCGGGGGCTCGCGCTCTGGGCGATTGCCGCGGTTCTCGCGAGCACTTCCTCCGTCGGTGCCGCCCCGCCTGACACCCCCAAGGCGAAGCGGGTGCCCGAGGGCGAGCCCATCATCGTGCGCCCGCCCCCCACCGAAGCCGAGCGCAAGCGTGAGCTGCGCGAATTCACCCGCGAAGTGATCCGTCCGCCGCGGATGAACCAGCCGGTGGCGAAGTTCTTCTATCCCGTCTGCGTCGCGGTGCTCGGCCTTGCGCCCGAGGATGCCGAGGTGGTGGCCGCGCGGATCCGCGAGAATGCCGATGCCCTCGGCGTCGGTGCCGAACGTGAGCCCGGCTGCGTGCCGACGGTGCGGGTTGCCTTCATGGGCCCTACCGCGGGGCCAGCGGCAAAATGGCTGGGCATGGACTCGCCGCAGCTCGCCCATCTCGCCAGCTATCAGCGCGAACGCGTGCTGGCCGAGACCGGGCCGGTGCGGGCGTGGAACAGGATCGCGGTGCGCGACGCGACCGGTCAGGCCTTCCGTCCGCAGCTTGGCGACCAGTTGAGGTTCCCGACGTTCACGGAAATCGAGCCGCTCAGCCGCACCGATCCGATCGTCACCACCGAGATCACCGGGGCCGCGGTGCTGATCGCGCGCGATGCGGCAGACGGCCTCACGCTCGGACAGCTGGCCGACTATGCGACGATGCGCGCCCTGCTCGGCACCGGGTCGCCCGAGGGCAGAGTGCCCGCTCCCACCATCCTGACCCTGTTCGACGATCCCGCACCGCCCGAGGGCCTCACAGAGTTCGACCGGGCGCTGGTGCGCGAGCTCTACGACGTCTCGCGCAATGCCAAGCCGCGCCGGGTCTACAACGACATCGCCCGCGCGGCAGTCGCCGCGGAACGATCACGCCGGGACGGAAACTAGCCCTTTCAAGGAGTTGGGGCCGGCTTCTGCGAGCGTGACTTCGACCAGATCGCCGATCGCGTGATCGCCCTCGAACCACACCGATTGCAGCCAGGGCGACTTGCCGAGCCACTGGCCGGGATGGCGCCCGGTGCGCTCGACCAGAACCTTGCAGGTCTTGCCGACACTCGCCTGGTTGAAGGCATACTGGTGGTGCCCGATGCGCTGCTGAAGGCGCTGGAGGCGCTCGTCCATCACCTCGGGGGCGATCTGGCCGTCCATCGTCGCCGCGGGCGTGCCGGGACGCGGGGAGTACTTGAAGCTGAAGCAGGCGGCGTAGCGGACTTCGTCGACGATGCTGAGGGTGTCCTCGAACTCGGCCTCGGTCTCGCCCGGAAAGCCGACGATGAAATCGCCCGACAGCGCGATATCGGGCCTGACGGCGCGGAAGCGCTCGATCAGCCTGAGGTAGCTTTCCGCCGTGTGCTGGCGGTTCATGGCCTTGAGGATCCGGTCGTTCCCGGCCTGCACGGGGAGGTGCAGATAGGGCATGAGCTTGGCGACCTCGCCATGCGCGGCGATGAGGTCTTCGTCCATGTCGTTGGGATGGCTGGTGGTGTAGCGGATACGCTCCAGACTGTCGATCCCGGCGAGCACCCGTATCAGCCCGCCAAGGCCGGCGCGCCGCCCCTTCTCGTCCTCGCCCGACCACGCATTGACGTTCTGGCCGAGCAGCGTGATCTCCTTAGCGCCCGCTTCGACAAGTTTCTGCGCTTCGGAAACGAGGTGGCTGAAAGGCCGCGATATTTCCGCGCCGCGGGTATAGGGGACGACGCAATAGGTGCAGAACTTGTCGCAGCCTTCCTGCACCGTCAGGAAGGCGCTCGGGCCGCGCTTCTTGCGCTGCGGGAGCGCGTCGAACTTGGCGATAGCGGGCATGTCGGTGTCGGTCGCGCGCTCGCCCTTCACGGCCTTGTCGAGCATCTCGGGCAGGCGGTGATAGGCCTGCGGGCCGACCACGATGCTGACCGCCGGGGCGCGGGCCATGATTTCCTCGCCCTCGGCCTGCGCGACGCAGCCCGCGACCGCGATCAGCGGGGCCCTTCCGCCTTGGGCCTCTGCTTCCTTGCCCGCCGCGACCAGCCGGCCGATGTCGGAATAGACCTTTTCCGCGGCCTTCTCGCGGATGTGGCAGGTGTTGAGGATGACGAGGTCGGCCTCTTCCCCTTCGGACGCGGGCACGATCCCCTGCTCGCCCAGCAGCTCGCCCATGCGCTCGCCGTCATAGACGTTCATCTGGCAGCCGAAGCTCTTGACCCTGTAGGTCCGGGGAGGCGTTTGCGGTTTCATGAAGGCCGCGCCCATAGCGCCAAGCGCCCGGCGGTTCAACGAAAAGGGGCGGCCTAAGCCGCCCCTCCGGATCCTGCAATGCGATGCTGTCGCTCAGGCGACGGTCGCCTTGACGATCTTCCCCGGCGCGCGCGGCGGTTCGCCCTTGGGGATGGCGTGGACGTGTTCCATGCCGCTGATCACCTGGCCCCAGACGGTGTACTGCTTGTCGAGGAAGCGCGCGTCGTCGAGGCAGATGAAGAACTGCGAGTTGGCGCTGTTGGGGTTTTGCGCGCGGGCCATCGAGCACACGCCTTCGACGTGAGGCTCGGCGTTGAATTCGGCCGGAAGGTCGGGCTTGTCGCTGCCGCCCATGCCGGTGCCGGTCGGGTCGCCGCCCTGCGCCATGAAGCCGGCGATCACGCGGTGGAAGATCACCCCGTCGTAGAAGCCTTCCTGCGCCAGCTCGGTGATGCGCGCGACATGGCCGGGGGCGAGGTCGGGGCGCAGCTTGATGACAACATCGCCGTGTTCGCCGGTGCCGTTGTCGAGGGTGAAGGTGAGGGTTTCGGCCATCTGTTGTATCTCCTGCGTGAATTTGCCCGCGCTTTTAGCAGCCATGTCGCCCCTGTCACCCTCCAGCCTTGCTTTTGCGCCCTCCCCGCCTAAACCGCCGACATGGCCGACGACCGCATCCCCGAAGACGATCTCCTGATCGCCGATTCCGGCGAGGTCGAGGTGCGTCCGGACGACCGCGTCGACGACGAGCGTCACGACGAGGAGAACCGCCTGAAAGCCGATTACGTCGGCGCGGTGCGCGATGCCCTCGATGCGGGCGACAAGGGCGCGGTCTACGATCTGGTCGAGCCGCTGCACGCAGCCGACATCGCCGACCTGATCGAGCTGCTCGACCGCTCGGAACGCGCGCAACTGGCGACCGCGATCAGCGACCTGATGACGAGCGACGTCATCGCCGAACTGAACGACTACGTGCGCGAGGACCTGATGGAGGCCCTGCCCGCGCAGGCGGTCGCCACCATCGCCGAGCAGCTCGACACCGATGACGCGGTGCAGCTCATCGAGGACCTCGATGAGGACGACCAGCGCGCGGTCATGGCCGAGCTCGAGCCGGAAACCCGCGAGGCCGTCTCGAGCGCGCTCGCCTATCCCGAGGAGACCGCCGGGCGCCTGATGAGCCGGCACTTCGTGGCGGTGCCCGAACATCTGACGGTCGGCGATCTGATCGATTACCTGCGCGAGGCCGGCGATCTGGAGCACGACTTTTTCGAAGTCTTCGTGATCGACGAGCGGCACCATCCGGTCGGCACCTGCGCCCTGAACTGGATTCTCACCACCCCGCGCTCGGTCAAGCTGACCGACGTGATGAAGCGCGACCAGACCCTGATCCCGGTGACGATGGACCAGGAAGAGGTCGCGCTGATGTTCCAGAAATACGCGCTGATCTCGGCCGCCGTGGTGGACGAGAGCGGGCGGCTGGTCGGTCAAATGACGGTCGACGACATCGTCCACATCATCTCCGAAGAGGCGGGCGAGGACGCGCTGCTGCTGTCGGGCGCGGGCGACGGGGACATCAACGAGCCGATCGTCGATTCCTACAAGGCGCGCGTGCGCTGGCTGCTGGCGAACCTCGTGACCGCCTCGGTCGCCTCGACCGTGATCGCGCAGTTCGAGGACGTGATCGCGACGATGGTGGCGCTTGCAGTGCTGATGCCGATCGTGGCGGGGATCGGAGGGAATGCCGGCACGCAGACTCTCGCGGTGACGGTGCGCGCGATCGCCACCAACCAGCTCACCGACGCCAACACCTCCCGCGCGATCCGGCGCGAACTCAGTATCGCGGCCCTCAACGGCGCGAGCATCGCGGTGGTGCTCGGCAGCATCGTCGCGGTGCTCTTCGGCAACCCGCTGCTCGGCGGCGTGATCGGCGCGGCGATCCTGTGCAACATCATGATCGCCGGCATTGCGGGCGTGTGCGTGCCGCTGGTGCTGCAACGCCTCAAGGCCGACCCGGCGATCTCCTCGTCGATCTTCGTCACCATGACGACCGACTCGATGGGCTTCCTGGTCTTCCTCAGTTTGGCAGTGGTGAGCGGTCTGGTCGGCTGATAGCCTCTCCCGAAACACAGCGGGGAGAGAGCGATGGCAGGACGGGTGGCAGGCAAGGTGGTGCTGCTGACAGGCGGCGCGATGGGGCTCGGCAAGGCGTCGGCCAAGGCGCTGCTGGCCGAGGGTGCCACGGTGATCATCACCGATATCGACGAGGCGGCGGGCAGCGCCACGGCAGCGGAGCTGGGCTGCGGTTACATCCGGCAGGACGTGACCGACTGGGCGCGCTGGCAGGAAGTGATCGCGGAGGTCGAACAGGCCCACGGGCGGCTCGACGTGCTGGTGAACAACGCCGCGATCACCGTCTTCGGCTCGATCGCCGACATCTCGCCGGAGGATTTCCGCCGCTGCTACACTGTCGATGTCGATTCGATCTTCATGGGCTGCAAGGCGGCGATCCCGCTGATGGCGAAGGGCGGCGGCGGATCGATCGTCAACTTCTCGTCAGCGGCGGGCAACAAGGTCTCGCCCGATCTTGCCGCCTACAACTCCGCGAAGGCGGCCGTGGTGACGCTGACCAAGTCGATCGCGCTCTACTGCGCGCGCGAGAAGAACGGGGTGCGGGTCAATTCGGTCCAGCCGGGAACGATCCTTACGCCCAACGTCGAGAGCGTCATCGCCGGCACACCCGACCCCGAGGCGACCCGCGCCGCCTTCTCCATCGCCCAGCCCATCGGTCGGATGGGCGAGGTCGAGGATATCGCCCACCTCGTGGTCTACCTCGCCAGCGACGAAAGCAGGTTCGCCACCGGCGCGCCCTTCATCGTCGATGGCGGGTTGAGTATCGCTTGATGGGCAGCGCGGAGGATCGTTTCGCCATCATCGATCTGGCCGCACACTACATGCGCGGGCTGGACCGGCTCGACGGGGCGTTGCTGGAGGCGCAGTTCTGGCCCGAGGCGCGGTGCGAATACGGGGTGTTCTCCGGCTCGCCAGCCGACTTCGCAGACTTCTGCATGACCATGCTCGCCGGGCACCAGCGCAACCATCACCTGCTCGGCCAGCACCTGATCGACTTCGCCGGCGAGGATGAGGCCTTCGGCGAAGTCTACTACCAGGCCTACCACCGCCTCTTCGATGACAGCGGCGCGCCGCGCGACCTGTTCATCTCCGGACGTTACGTCGACCGCTACGAGCGCCGCGAGGGCGTCTGGAAGATCGCGTACCGCAGCGAGCTTGTCGACTGGGTGCGAGATGATCCCGCCAGCGACGGCATGGTTGCGACCACCCCCTTCATCATGGGTCAGCGCAAGCCCGACGATCCGCTCTATGACCGCCGGGCGATGCGGTGAGCAGGCCCGATCTCACCGCCCCGTCCGATCCCGCATTAGCGCCGGGGGAGGCGCGCTGCCCCGGCCCCTCGATGCAGGACATCCTCGACGCCGACGGGGACAATCCTCCCGCAGCGATGCGCGCGCAGAGTTACACCTTCCTCGGCGATGAAGACCTGCCCTTAGCCCGCTACACCGACCCGGCCTTCCACGAACTCGAGATGGAGCGCCTGTGGCCGAACGTGTGGCAATGGGCCTGCCGCGAGGAGCACATCCCCGATCCGGGTGACCGCTATGTCTACGATGTCGGCCACCACTCGGTGCTGGTGGTGCGTGGGGCCGACATGGCGATCCGCGCCTTCGTCAACTCCTGCCCGCACCGGGGGATGAAGTTTGCCGCCGAAGGTTCGCGCGGGGTGCGGCGGGCGCATATCCGTTGCCCGTTCCACGGGATGAGCTGGAACCTCGACGGCACGCTTCGCGAAATCCCCTGCCGCTGGGATTTCCCGCACGTCACCGACGACAATTTCGGCCTCGATGAAGTCGCCTGCGAGACCTGGGGCGGGTTCGTCTTCGTCCACATGGGTGCCGACCCGCCGCCGCTGGCCGAGCAACTCGAAGTGATGCCGGAGCACTTCAAGCTCTGGCCGATGGACGACCGCTATGTCGCCCTCCACACCGAGAAGGTGCTGCCCGCCAACTGGAAGATGGCGATGGAGGCCTTCCTCGAGGCCTTCCACGTGCTCGAGACCCATGCGCAGGCGGTCTACACCGCCGCCGATGCCAATGCGCAATACGACATCTTCGGCAGGCACGTCTCGCGCTTCATCCATGCGGTCGGCGTGCCCTCGCCCCACCTCAGGCAGGAGGTCAGCGAGGCCACGCTCTTCGGCAAGCTCGGGCGCGATCCCGCAGCCTTGCCGCCGGGGGCAAAGGCCCGCGCCGAACACGCCCGCCTGTTGCGCGAGGAACTGGGCGCGGCTTTCGGCACCGACCTGTCGAGCGTCTCCACCAGCGAGATGATGGATTCGATCGAGTACTTCCTTTTCCCCAATGCCTTCTTCTTCCCCGGCATCGGAATCCGCCTGTGCTACCGCTTTCGCCCGCTCGGGCCGGACGAGTGCGTACACGAGATCCTCGTCCTCCAGCCCCTGCCTGCGAGCGGCGAGCGCCCTCCGCCCGCCACCCCGATCCGCCTTGGCGTGGAGGACAACTACACCACCGTCCCCGGCTTCGCGCTCGCCGAGATCCTCGATCAGGACACCGAGAACCTCAAACTCCAGCGCGACGGGGCCAAGGCCTCGCGGAAAGGGGCACAGACGCTCGGCAATTATCAGGAAGCGCGCATCCGGCGGCTGCACCTGACGCTCGACGAATACCTCGCCCGTTGACTCCCGGCGCCGGGTGCCGGAAAGCCGCAGGATGCCGCTTCACCTGACCAAGATCGCCTTCGGGGCGAAAAGCTATGCGCATCTCGAAAGCTGGTACGAAGGGCGAGGGAGCATCGCGCTCACCACCCGCAACCGCCCGACGCGGCACGAGGAATGCGTGGGCGGATCGCTGTACTGGATCATCAATCACGCGATCGTCGCGCGCTCGCCGATCCTCGGGTTCGAAAAGACGGATGATGGCCGCTGGGACATCGTGCTCGAACCGCGCCTGATCCGCGTCCACACCCAGCCTAAGCGCGCGCATCAGGGCTGGCGCTACCTGACCGAGGACAAGGCTCCGCGCGACGTCGCCGAGGGCGAGGACATCGGCGATGCCCTCCCCGGCAGGCTGGCGATGAAGCTGGAGCGGCTTGGGCTGGTCTAGCCGCCCGGCGCGGGCTCGGCGTCCGCGTCCTTGCCGGTGCAGCACACGAAGCTGAAGCCGGTCAGTATCATGTTGACCCCGACTACGATGCCGAGCAGCGCCACCGAAAGCCCGCTCGGCAGGCCGAGCAGCACCAGCACCCCGAGCGCAAGCGACAGCAGTCCGGACACGACGAACAGCCACCATGCGCGCTGCCGGCGGATGCGCAGGCCGAGCATGATCCGCGCCGCGCCATCGGCGGCGAAAAAGGCCCCGAGCAGCACCGTCAGCGCGAGCACGCCGGCCAGAGGGGCAAGGAGGAAGATGATCCCGCCCCCGACATAGAGCAGCCCCAGCAGCACCTGGAGCGCGAAGCCGCGCCAGCCGCGCAGCCGAACGGCTTGCACCAGCGTGACGATCCCGCCAGCGAGCAGGGTTACGCCTACAACCAGATTGAAGGACAGGGCCGCAAGGAAGGGGAAGAGCAGCGACAGTGCACCGACCGTCATAAGCAGCACGCCGAGCGCGATGAAGCCGCCGCGCCCGATATCGGGCAGCGCCCTCGCGGGGGCGCTCATCCGGGGGGTTAGTGACATAGTCCGGCCCTTCCGTCGTGAGGTATTGGACCGGACGCGAGGGGAACCCCCGCGCCCGGTCCGGCCGCGGCCGCGATCAGACCGCGCCGCGCGCCCGCGAGGCGTTGTGGCCGCCGTTGCGGTAGAGCACCTCGCGCAGCTTTTCCTCTTCGACACCGATATCCTCGACCGTCACCACAACGCCGCCATCCTTGATGCGGTCGTTGTAATAGGTCGCGTCTTCCTCGCTCACGCCGTGCTTGGTGAGCGTTTCGTTGAGCGTGCCGCCGATCGCGCCGAGCACCGCGCCGACGCCGACCGCTTCCGGCACGGCGGCGGCTGCGATGGCGCCGGCCGCGGCGAGCGGCCCGACACCCGGGATCGCCAGCGCCGCCACGCCCAGCCCCGCGCCCAGCGCCCCGCCGCCGAGCACGCCGCGCAGCACGTTGCGATGGTCCTCGTCGGTGACGTCGCCGTCGCCCGAGCGTGTGGTGGTGGTGCCCTTGTGGTGGGCGATCACCGACATGTCGTGATCGCCGATCCCCAGCATCCGCAGATCGCGCACGGCGCGCTCGGCTTCGGCGTGGCTGTCGAAAATGGCTGAAACCTTGGACATGGGTGTTCTCCTGCTGGAATGGAGCGTCCGGCCGGATGGCGGGTCGCGTCCCACCGGCTTGCAGGGAACGGCTCAAAAGGGCGCTGACATGGGTGGCTGACGGACGGCCCCCCGCCCCGAATATGGGTCAACCCGCCGCGCGCACCTTCGCGGCGACGCGGCGCAGGGCGTTCACGTAGACCTCGGGGGTTTGCGCGCCCGGGATCAGGAACTTGCCTTCGACGATCATCGCCGGGACGCCGGAGATGTTCATGTCCCAGGCCTGCTGTTCCTCGGCGATGACGCGGGCCTCGAGTGCGGGATCATCGAGCGCAGCCTTCGCCGCCTCGCGGTGGAGGCCGGCCGCGGCGGCGATGTCGAGCAGCACCGACCGGTCCGACAGGTCGCGGCGCTGGTTGAAATGGGCGCGGAACAGCGCGAGTTTGAGGGCGGTCTGCACCTCGGGGCCGGCCTGCTCGAGCGCGAAGGCGAGCAGCTTGTGGCAATCGCGAGTGTTCCACATCATCGCCGGAGGGGCATCACCCTCACCTTCCCACGACAGCGACACGCCAGCGCTTTCGGCAATCGACTTCATCTGCCCGCGAATGCGCGCGCCCTCTTCCGCCGGGCGGCCATATTTGCGCTGGAGATGGGCCTCCTGCTCCTCGCCCGCGGGGGGCATCTGCGGGTTGAGCTCGAAGGGCCGCCATCGGACCTCGGCCGCGATCTCGCCTTCGAGTTCCTTCAGCGCCTTCGTCAGCTGGCCATAACCGATCAGGCACCACGGGCACATGACATCCGACCAGATGTCGATGACAAGGCGATGACCTGTCATCGGTCGAGCCACCAGCACACCAGATGGTGCGCAATCGCGAAGGGGCGCGGGAAGTAGAGCAGATCCGTCCCCGCTTCCCCCGCCGCGCGCGCTTCCATCAGCTCGGCGCGGGTGAACCAGCGGGCGTCCTCGAGCTCGGTCTTGTCGATGTTGAGCGTCGGATCGTCGGCGACCGAGGTGCAGCCGATCATCAGCTGGCTCGGGAAGGGCCAGGGCTGGCTGGCGATGTATTTCACATCGCGCACCCTCACGCCCGCCTCCTCGTGGATTTCGCGCGCGACCGCTTCCTCTATGGTCTCGCCCGGTTCGACGAAGCCGGCGAGGGCGGAATACATCCTCGGGGGGAAGCGCGGCTGGCGGCCGAGGAGGAGCCTGTCCTCGTGCTCGACCAGCATGATCGTGACAGGATCGGTGCGCGGGAAGTGGTCCGCGCCGCAATTGTCGCAGTGCCGCTGCCAGCCGCCCTTGACGAGCTTCGTCGGCGATCCGCAGCGTGCGCAGAAACGGTGCCGCGCATGCCAGTCGACAAGGCTCCTCGCCCCGCCGTAGATCGCAAGGTCCGGCGGCGCGAGCTGGGTCATCAGCTGCCACGCCCGCGGCATGGCATAGGCCGGCCCTTCAGCGCCCTCGGCGGGAACGGGAGCGAAGTGCGCCTTCCCGTCGAGCATCCCGAGGAAAACCAGTTCGGCATCCTCGGGCACATCCGCCAGCGAGCCCCAGACGAGGCCGCCCTGCTCGTCCACGCCCGGCAGCAACCCGTCGAGCAGCAGCACCCTCGCGCGCCAGTTCATCAGGCCCGCCAGTGCCGCATCATCGACGCGGATGTGGTCCGCCCGGTCGATCGGCGATCCGGCGAAGGCCATGAGCGGCGCAGACGCGGGGGCGTGCATCACGCGGCCTTCTTCTTCGCGCGCATCGCCGCGAGGTCGCTCTCCATCGCGGCGAGGAATTCGTCGCGGATCGGATAGGCTTCCGACGGCATGTACTGGGTCCACAGCGCGCTGCGCAGGCCAAGCTCGAAATCGACCGCCGCCAGCGTGCCGGCCGCCCCGCCCCAGCCGAAGGTCGTGCCGGACGAGCGCCCGCCCGCGCCGTGGCCCTCGCCTTCCATCCAGCTTCCCTTGAGGTCGACCGTGGCCGGGATGAGGTTCGAGGTGCCGACGCGCACCGCCTCCTCGCTCATCACGAACTTGCCATCGAGCCGGCCGTAGCCGAGCAGCATCCTCAGGAAGCGGTCATAGTCCTTGGGCGAGGACACAAGGCCCCCGCCGCCGGTGGGCACCTCGGGCGGATCGAGGTAGATCGAGTTCGCCGCCGGATCGAGCGGGAAGGCATTGCTGCCGAGGATGCCGTAATTGTCGGTAAGGCGGTGCACCTCGCTCGCGGGGACCTGCATCCAGGTGCTGGTCATGCCGCAGGGATCGAAGATGCGCTTCTTGAGGAAGGCCTCGAAATCCATCCCGCTCGCCACCTCGATCACTCGGCCAAGCAGGTCGATCGAGCAGCTGTAGTTCCACTTCGTCGCCGGCTGGTACATCAGCGGCAGTTCGGCGAGGCGGTCGGCCCATTCTGCGAGATTGGGCGCGGGGGTCACGGGCGGGAAGCCCGGGATCGGCATCCGGCTCACCCGTCCGCCGACAAGGCCGGCAGCGCTGTAGGCATCGACCAGCGGCGATTTCGGGTTGATCTGGTAGGCCAGCCCGGCGGTGTGGGTGAGCAGCTGGCGGATGGTGATCGGACGGATCGCCGGTTCGGTGTCCATCAGGTCGGCGTCGGGGCGCACCAGCACCTGCATGTTGCGGAAGGCGGGGAGGATCTCGTGCAGCGGCTGGTCCAGCCCGAGCTTGCCCTCGTCGATCAGGATCATCGTCGCCATGCCGGTGATGGGCTTGGACATCGAATATATGCGGTAGAGCGAATTCTCGTCGACCGGCGCCGGCTTGGCGAGCGACAGCGTGCCGCCGCCGACGGTGTGGGCGTGGTCTTCCTGCCCCCAGCCGAAGGTCAGGAACAGGTTGGCGAGCTTGCGGGTGCCGACATACTTGTTCGCCATCGCGGCGACCGCGGGCCAGTCCTCGGCAACGTCATGCGCCAGCAGCGCGCGGCCGAAGGGCAGCCCGGAAAGCGCGCCGCCTGCGGCCAGCAGCGCACCGCTGCGGAACAGGGCGCGGCGCGAGATCACGGGGGAGGCGAAGGCGTTGGTCGGCATGGGGGGAGAATCTCCGGCTTGGTGCGTCGCGGCCATGTCTGCGGCAGGGCGCGGCGCGGGTCAATCGGGGGCACAGGGGGTGCTTGCAATCGCGGGGCGTATTAGCCATATAAGACACATGCTCAACGTCCTTGCCTATCTCGTCGGGCTTGTCAGCCTCGTGATCGTGATCCCCGCGCAGATCCCCCTGCTCGGCTGGGCCAACTGGTTCGCGCTGCCGCTGATCGTGGTCGGGATCATCATCGGTGCCTTGTCCTCGAAGGACGGCGGGCGCAATTTCTGCCTGATCGTGCTGCTGATCGCGGGCGTCAGGCTGACGCTGGGCGGCGGGATCCTCTAGTCCGCCGCCAGCGCGATCTGCGCTGCTTTCGCAAAGAGCGTCGCGAGCCCCGCCTCGCCGATCCGCTCGATCGGCCACCAGCTGCCATCGCTAGCTGGTTCCTCCGCACTTTCCAGCGCCCTCACCTCCAGCGTCAGGCTGGCATGGGTGAAGCCGTGCCGCACCGCGCCGAGGCTGCGCCATTCCCCCGCAAACGGCGGCGTGCCCGATCCGTCCATGCGCGCGCTCCAGCCGTCGTCCGGCAGGGCGCGCATCCCGCCGAGCATCCCCTCTGGCGGACGGGTGACGAGCCACACCTCGGCGCCCCGGTTGCGGGTGATCCAGTAGGCGGTGCCCCGCCGCTCGGGCACCGCCTTCTTCGCGGGCTTGACCGGCAGGCGCTCCGGCTCGCCTGCGCGGCGACCCTCGCAGGCTTCGGCCAGCGGGCAGAGCAGGCAGCGCGGGGCCTTGCTGGTGCAGATATGCGAGCCCAGGTCCATCAAGCCTTGCGCGAAGTCCCCCGCGCGCCGCTCGGGCGTGATCCTGTCCGCGGCGGCGCGGATCGCCTTGCGCCCGCCCGGCAGGGGTTCGTCGATCGCGAAAAGCCGCGCCACCACCCGCTCGACATTGGCGTCCACCACCACCGTCCGCTCGCCGAAGGCGATCGCGGCCACGGCGGCTGCGGTGTAGTCGCCGAGGCCGGGAAGCGCGCGCAGCTCGGCCTCGGTGCGCGGAAAGCCGCCCCGCTCCGCCACGGCACGCGCGCATTTCACCAGATTGCGGGCGCGCGAGTAGTAGCCCAGCCCCGCCCATGCCGCCATGACGTCATCGTCGGGCGCGGCGGCGAGCGCCTCGACCGTCGGCCAGGTGCTCACGAACTTCGCGAAGTAGGGCTTCACCGCCGCCACCGTGGTCTGCTGGAGCATCACCTCCGACAGCCACACGCGATAGGGCCATGCCGGGTCATCGGGCAGCGCGCTCCCCGGCGGCAGGCGCCACGGCAGGTCGCGGGCGTTCCCGTCGTACCAGGACAGCAGAGGCGCGGAGATGCTGGCAGTCACGCGCCGCCTATGGCATGGCGGGCGCAGACATGGGAAGCGACAAGAAAAGCACCGGCAAGGCCGCTCCGAAGCCCTATGCCCGCCCCCGCGGACAGGGCGCGCGTGCGATCGGCGACCTGATGCCGGAAATTGGCCGCACCGCCTTCCGCCGCTTCGGCTTCGTGCAGTCCTCGGTCGTCACCCGCTGGCCCGAGATCGTCGGCCCGGCCCATGCCCGCGTGTGCAGCCCGGAGGCGATCCGCTTTCCCCCCGGCGAGAAGGCCGAAGGCATCCTCGAACTGGTGGTGGTGCCGGCCCATGCGCCGCTCATCACCCAGGTCATCCCCGAGATCATCGAGCGGGTGAACCGCTTTTTCGGCTACCGCGCGGTCGCCCGGGTCAAGCTGAGGCAGGGCGCCGTCACCCCGCCCGCCGACGGCAGACCGGTGCGCCCCCCGCCCTCCCTGAAGCCGATCCCGCTGGAACTGGGCGACAGCTTGCGCGATATCGGCGATCCGGAACTGCGCACCGTGCTCGAATCGCTCGCCCGCAGCCTCTCGAACAGCGAAGCCGACACCCCTCAGGACGACCAGACGTGATGATCAAGCCCCTCCTCCTTTCCGCCGCCGCCACCCTCATGGCGCTGGCGACCGGCCCGGTGACCGCGCAGCAGCAGCAGCAGCCAGCCGACCTCTCGCGTCCGGGCAGCGCCTTCGGCGCGCCCGAGAACCCCGGCAACTGGCAGACCACCATCGCCCGCACCGCGCGCGGCCACCTGATCGGCAATCCGGCGGCGGATACGAAGCTCATCGAGTTCATCAGCTACACCTGCCCGCACTGCGCCGATTTCGCCGCGCGGGGCGAACCGGCGCTCGAGATCGTGCTCCTGAAGCCGGGCAAGATGAACGTCGAGGTGCGTCCGGTGATCCGCAACGGGCTCGACCTCGCGGTGACCCTCCTTGCCCAGTGCGGCGATCCGGCGGGCTTCAAGGGCCGCCACCAGGCGCTGATGCTCGCTCAGGCCGACTGGCTCGGCAAGGCGCGCGCGGCGCCCGCCAGCCAGCAGGCGATCTGGGAGCGCGGCGACAAGGCCGGCCGCGCCAATGCAACGGCCGCGCTCGGGCTGACGGAGATGCTGGTGCGCCGCGGCCAGTCGCGCGCCGAGCTCGACGCCTGCGTCGCCAACGACACCGCCGCGAGAGCCATTCTCGCCAATGCCAAGGCCGACTACGCCGAATTCGCCGTCCCCGGCACGCCCAGCTTCGCGCTCGACGGCAAGCTGCTTGAGGATGTCTACAGCTGGGAGGGGCTCTACCCCGTGCTCTCGGCGAAGTTCACCCCCACCGCGGGCTGACCCCGCGCGAGTTGTTCACACTGTTCACAGCCCCCGGACGCGGGCGCGCTTGCCGCTCCAGCCTCTCAGGGGTTATCCTTTTCCCTTCGCTGTCCCGAGGATTGCCCCGACAATGATCAAGACCCGTCTGCTCGCCCTTCCCCTGCTCGCGCTCGCGCCGCTGATGCTGGCCGCCTGCGACGATGCCGCGACCACCGACGGCGCCGGTGCCAGGGGCGAGCCCCTGCCCGCCGTCGCGCCGCCCGCCGGGCAGCAGTGGACCAATGTCGTCACCATCACGCCCGAGGGCGGCTACATGATGGGCAACCCCGATGCGCCGCTCAAGCTGGTCGAGTATGCCTCGCACACCTGCGGCGCCTGCGCCAACTTCGCCAAGACCGGCAAGGAGCCGCTCAAGAACAAGTATGTCGCCAGCGGCACCGTCAGCTTCGAGCAGCGCGAGATCTTCCTCAATCCCTTCGACGCGGTGATCGCCACGCTCGCCCAGTGCGGGGCGAAGGAGCAGTTCCAGCCTCTCTCGGACGAGGTGTGGCAGAACCTCGAGACCGTCTTCACCGGCCTTCAGGGCAACCCGCAGGCGGTGCAGGCGGCAGGCGCGCTGCCGCTGAACCAGCGCTTCGTCGCGATCGGGGAGGCGACGGGCCTGCTCGAATTCTTCGCCGCGCGCGGCCTCAGCGCCGATCAGGGCCGCGCCTGCCTCGCCGACACCACGAAGATCGAGGCGCTGGTCAAGAGCGTCGAGGCCAATCAGGCCAAGGACAAGGTCACCGGCACCCCGACCTTCTTCCTCAACGGCCAGCGGGTGGAAGGCACCACCTGGGACGTGCTCGAACCGGCCCTCCAGCGCGCCGGCGCGCGCTGAGGCTGACGGGCGGGGGCGCCAAGTCAGCCGATGCAGATCCACCGGCTCAAGCTCAGCGGGTTCAAGAGCTTCGTCGAGCCGGCGGAACTGCGCATCGAGCCCGGGCTGACCGGGGTCGTCGGCCCGAACGGCTGCGGCAAATCCAACCTGCTCGAAGCGATCCGCTGGGTCATGGGGGAAACCTCGGCCAAGTCGATGCGCTCTGGCGGGATGGAGGACGTGATCTTCGCGGGCACCTCCACCCGCCCGCCGCGCGACTTCGCCGAAGTGGTGCTCCACGCCGAGGATGACGGCGGCGAGGAGCTGGTCGTCACCCGCCGGATCGAGCGCGGGGCGGGCAGCGCCTACCGCGTCAACGGCCGCGACGTGCGCGCCAAGGACGTGGCGCTGACCTTCGCCGATGCCGCCACCGGGGCACACTCCCCGGCGCTGGTCAGCCAGGGCAAGATTGCGCAGGTGATCGCAGCAAGGCCCGCCGAACGCCGAGCGATGCTTGAGGAAGCGGCGGGGATCGCCGGCCTCCACGTCCGCCGCAAGGATGCCGAGAGCAAGCTGCGCGGGGCCGAAGCGAACCTCGCCCGGCTCGAGGACCTGATGGCCGGGCTCGACGCGCAGATCGCGAGTCTGAAGCGGCAGGCCAAGCAGGCCGAACGCTACACCGAACTCACGAACCGCATCCAGGCCGCCGAGGCGCGGCTGCTCTTCGCCCGCTGGCGCGAGGCCGCCGCCGCCGCCAAGGCCGCACGCGCCGCAGCCGAGGAGGCGGAGACCAAGGTCGCGCAGGCGCAGAAGCTGGTCGAGATCGCCCAGAAGCAGCAGGCCGAGGCGGCGCAGGCGCTCGCCGAAGCGCGCGACGAGCTTGCCGACCGGCGCGACGATGCCAGCGCCCACGGGCACCGCATGGCCGCGCTTGCCGAGAAGCTCGATGCTGCCGAAACGCGGCTCGCCGATCTCGAACGGCAGCGCAAGCGGCTCGAGGAGGACCGCTCGGATGCCGACCGCCTGACCAATGCCGCGGTCGAGGCGCTGGCTCGGCTGACGCAGGAACTCGCCGCCAGCCGCGAGGCCGCCGCTGCCGCCGAAGCGGCCCGCCCGCTGCTCGCCGAAAAGGCCGAGGACAAGGAACGCGCTGCCCGCGCTGCCGAACTCGCGCTCGCCAAGGCGACTGCCGATCAGGCCGGGGTCGAGGCAGAATGGCGCGTCGCCGAGGCCGCCGTGGAGCAGGCGCAGGCCCGTCTCGCCCGGATCGAGGCAGAGGCCGCGCGCATTGCCCGCGCCCGCGCCGATCTCGAAAGCGCGGGCGATCCCGAAGCCGATGTCATCGCTGCGCGCGAGGCGGCGGACCTCGCCGCCGACGACCTTGCTCGGCTGCGCGCGAAACTTGCCGAGGATCAGGCGCGCAAGGGCGAATTGCAGACCGCGCGCGACGAGGCCGCCAGCGCGCTGGCCGCCGCGCGCGCCGAACTCGCCGGCGTGGAGCGCGAGCACACCGCCCTCGCCCGCGACCGCGAGGCGCGCGCGAAGCGCGAGGCCGGGCGGCAGGGCATGGCGACCCCGCTCGACCGCGTGACTGTCACCCCCGGCTACGAACGCGCGCTCGCTGCGGTGCTGGGGCGAGACGGGAAATCGCCGCTGGGCGCGCCCGAAGGGACGCCGGACGGGCGCTTCTGGACCGGGGCCGCCGCGCCGAAGCCGGTGGCCGACAGCCTGGCAAACCGCCTCTCGCAATGCCCCGAGGAACTCGCCGCCCGCCTCGCGCTGGTGCATTGCGTGGACGAGGACGACGGCCGCGCGCTTGCTCCCGGCGAGTGGCTAGTGACCCGCGCCGGACACCTCAGGCGATGGGACGGCTTCGTGGCCCGCGGCGAAGGCGCGGCCGAGGCGGCCCAGCTCGAGGCAGCCAACCGCTTTGCCGAACTCGAAGCCGCCCTTCCCCCCCTGCGCACCGCGGCCGCCACTGCCGAGGCCGAGGACAAGGCCGTGCGTGAGGAACTCGCGGCGCTCCAGACAGGCCTCGTCGCGCAGGAACGCAGCATCGCGGGCGCCATCGAGGCCGAGCGGCAGGCCCTGCGGCGGCTCGATCAGGCCGAGGCCGCGAAGGAACGCCTAGCCGCGCGCCTCGCCGAACTCGCCGCCAGCGCCTCCGACATCGACGCGCAGGTCGCCGCCGCGAAGGGCGAGGTCGAAACGGCCCGCGAAGCCTGCACGCGCCTTCCCGCGAAGGATGCCGGACGCGCCGCGCTCGAGGCGGCGCAGGCGAAGAACGCCGCCGCCCGCGCCGCGGTGCAGGCCGCGCTCGCCGATCTCGCCGCGCAAGATCAGGCGCTTGCGGTCGCGCGCGAAAGGCTCGCGGCGCAGACGGCCGACCATGCGGGATGGCAGGCGCGCTCCTCCGATGCCGAGCGGCGCATGGCCGAGACCACCCGCCGCCTCGCCGAGATCGCCGAGGAACACGCCGTCCACGCCGGGAAGCCCGCGATGTTGGCCGCCGAGATCGAGGCAGGCGAGGCGACCCGCAACCGCCTCGCCGAGGAACTCGCCGCCGCCGACGCGGTGATGCGCGAGGCCGACGCCCGCCAGCGCACTGCCGATGCGGCGCTGTCGCAGGCGACCGAAGTGCTGGCTCAGGCCCGAGAGAGCCGCGCCAGCCTCGCCGCGCGCGCCGAAAACGAGGAGCTGCGCCGCGCCGAGATGGCCCGCATCTCGGGCGAACGCTTCCAGTGCCCGCCCCCGCTGCTGGGCGAACGCTTCGGCTTCGACGAGAACGACCTCGCCCCCGCCGCCGACGAGTCCGCCGAGCTGGAAAAACTCACCGCCGCGCGCGAGCGGATCGGCCCGGTCAATCTGGTGGCGGCAGACGAACTCGCCCGGATCGAGGCCGAGCACGGCTCGTCCGCCGAGGAGCAGGCCGAACTGGTCGAGGCCATCGCCCGCCTGCGCGGCTCGATCGGGAGCCTGAACCGCGAGGGCCGCGAGCGGTTGCGCGCCGCCTTCGAGGCGGTCGACGGGCATTTCCGCGTGCTCTTCACCCGCCTGTTCGAGGGCGGTCAGGCGCATCTGGCGCTGGTCGATTCCGACGATCCGCTCGAAGCGGGCCTCGAGATCTACGCCCAGCCGCCGGGCAAGCGGCTGCAATCGCTGTCGCTGCTCTCGGGCGGGGAGCAGGCGTTGACGGCCACGGCACTGATCTTCGCGCTGTTTCTCACCAACCCGGCCCCGATCTGCGTGCTCGACGAAGTCGACGCGCCGCTCGACGATGCCAATGTCGAACGCTTCTGCGACCTGCTGGAATCGATGGTCGCCACCACCACGACGCGTTACCTGATCGTCACCCACAACGCGGTGACGATGAGCCGGATGCACCGCCTGTTCGGGGTGACGATGGCCGAGAAAGGCGTCTCGCGCCTCGTCAGCGTCGATCTGGGCGAGGCCGCGCTGCTGGCGGCGGAGTAGCGATCAGGCCTCGAGCGCCGCCGCGAGTCTGGCGCGCACGGCCTTAAGGCCGGCGATTATCTCGGCCATGTCGGGCCCTTCGGGGACCACCACCCGCACCCCGGGCGCGGCATCGGGTTCGGCATCGGCCCTGCGGTCGCCGCTGCGGCGATCGTCCTTGCGGCGGTCGAGCGGGGACTTTGCGGCGGCGCGCAGCACCGCCTCGGCACCTTTGAGGGTGTATCCTTCGCGGTTCACCAGCCGGTCGATGGTCTTCACCAGCTCGACATCGGCAGCGCGGTAATAGCGTCGCCCGCCGCTGCGTTTCAGCGGCTTCAGCAGCGGGAACTGCGCCTCCCAGTATCTGAGCACGTGAGGCCGGATGCCGAGCGCCTCGCTGACTTCGCCGATGGTGCGCAGCGCGCCCTCGTCCTTGCCGTCATCGAACCCGGTCATCTGGCCTCACCTCTTGCTCTCACCCCTTGGCGATCCGTTCCTTGAGCAGCTGGCTCGCGCGGAAGGTCATCACCCGGCGGGGGGTGATCGGCACCTCGATCCCGGTCTTGGGATTGCGGCCGATCCGTTCGTTCTTGTCGCGCAGCACGAAGCTGCCGAAGCCCGAAATCTTCACGTTCTCGCCCTTGGCGAGCGCATCGCTCATCTTGGCGAGAATTGCCTCGACCAGATCGAGCGACTCGGCCCGGCTGAAACCCATCTTGCGATTGATGGTCTCCGCCAGATCGGCGCGGGTCAAAGTCCCAACCGAACGCATCATGCGATTTCTCCTTCGCGGCGCGACCCGAAAGAAGGTTTTCTGCTTACGATTTTTCTCGCGCCTTTGCAAAGCGATGCCATGCCGGGGCTTGAGTTTTCAGCAATTGTGTTAGCGAAAGGGACAGACGCGGCTCTGCGCCGTCACATGCGGATGAGGCTCGCACCCCAGGTGAAGCCGCCGCCCATCGCCTCGAGCATGACGAGATCGCCGGGCTTGATCCGCCCGTCCTTGCGCGCGACATCGAGCGCCAGCGGCACCGAGGCGGCCGAGGTGTTGGCGTGATCCTGCACCGTGACGATCACCCTTTCGGGCGCGATGCCGAGCTTCTTCGCGGTAGCATCGAGGATCCGGGCATTGGCCTGGTGCGGCACGACCCAGTCGATCGCGTCGGCCGAAATACCTGTCTCTTCAAGCACTTCCTTGAGAACGCCCGATAGATTGACGACCGCGTGGCGGAACACTTCCTGCCCGCGCATCCGCACATGGCCGACGGTCTGCGTGGTCGAGGGGCCGCCGTCGACATAGAGCAGATCGTGCTGCGCGCCGTCGGCATGGAGCCGCGATGCGAGGATCCCCGGCGCGTCCTTGCCGCCCGGCTCGCCCGAGGGCGCCTCGAGCACCACTGCCCCGGCCCCGTCGCCGAACAGCACGCAGGTGGTGCGGTCCTCCCAGTCGAGGATGCGGCTGAAGGTTTCCGCGCCGATCACCAGCGCGCGCTTCGCCATGCCGGTCCGCAGCAGCGAATCGGCGATGCTCAGGGCATAGAGGAAACCCGAGCACACCGCCGCGACATCGAAGGCAATCCCGCCGTTGCACCCCAGCGCGGCCTGCACCTTGGTGGCGGTGGCGGGGAAAGTGTTGTCGGGCGTGGCGGTGGCAAGGACGATAAGCCCGATGCTCGACGCCTCGACCCCGGCATCGGCAAGCGCGGCGCGGGCGGCGGCGATGGCGAGGGTGGAGGTGGTCTCGTCGTCACCGGCGATATTGCGCTGACGGATGCCGGTGCGCGCGGTGATCCATTCGTCCGAGGTGTCGACCTTCTCCGCCAGTTCGGCGTTGGTCACGATCCGGCGCGGCAGGGCCGAACCGGTGCCGAGCACGCGCGATCCGGTCACGCGGGAGCCTCGCTGTCCTTCGGCGTCGCCGCGCGCCCGTTCTGGCGCAGCGCGCCTTCGCCGAGGCGCGAGAGATCCTGCGCGATCCGCTCGGTCAGCTTGTTCTCGAGCAGGCGAGCCGTCACAGCGACCGCATGGGCGACGCCCTTGGCCGTCGCGCTGCCGTGGCTCTTCACCACCACCCCGTTGAGCCCGAGGAAGACCGCGCCGTTGTGGTTGTTCGGATCGAGATGGTGGCGCAGCAGCTCGGTCGCCGGGCGCGAGACCAGGAAGCCGATCTTGCTCCGCAGCGAGGAAGTGAAGGCCTGGCGCAGCAGGTCGGTGACGAAGCGCGCCGAACCCTCGATCGCCTTCAGCGCGATATTGCCCGAAAAGCCGTCGGTGACGACGACATGGGTCTCGCCGCGGTTGATCTTGTCGCTTTCGACGAAGCCGTCGAACTGGAGCGCGAGGCCATCGCCGGCCGATGCAGCGGTGAGCATCGCGGCCGCATCGCGCAGTTCCTCGGTGCCCTTGATCTCTTCGGTGCCGATGTTGAGCAGGCGCACCACCGGCTTGTCGAAGCCGTTGACGATCCGCGAATAGGCCGCGCCCATCACCGCGAACTGGACGAGGTTCCTCGCGTCCGCCTCGGTATTGGCGCCGAGGTCGAGCATGACAACGTCATGCGCCTGCAAGGTCGGCATGATCGCGGCGAGCGCCGGACGGTCGATTCCCGGCATGGTGCGGAGCGCGAGCTTGCTCATCGCCATCAGCGCGCCGGTGTTGCCCGCGCTGACCGCGGCCCCGGCATCGCCGGTCTTCACCGCGTTGACGGCAAGGCCCATCGAGGTGGTCTTGGCGCGGCGGATCGCCTTGCTGGGCAGTTCGTCCCCGCCCACCACGTCGTCGCAATGGAGGATTTCGGAGGCCGCGCGCAGGTTCGGGTGGTTGTCGAGCGCCGCTTCGATCCGCGCGCCATCGCCCACCAACAGGAACTTGAATTTGTCGTGCTGGCGGCGGGCGAGGGCCGCGCCCTCGACCATCACGCGCACGCCTTCATCTCCGCCCATCGCATCGACAGCGATACGGGGCAGGCTCATGGCGCTCATCTCCGGTCTATTGTCCAGGCCAGCGGCGATCAGCCGACGGCGACAACCTGACGCCCGTTATAGTGGCCGCAGTGGCCGCAGATGTTGTGCGGGCGCTTCAGCTCGCCGCAGTTCGGGCATTCGTGGAACGCCTCGACCTTCAGGGCATCGTGCGAGCGACGCATACCGCGACGGGAAGGCGAAACTTTTCTCTTGGGGACAGCCATGGCGGCACCAATTCCTCAAATAAACAACGTGCGCGCCATCGGCGCCTGCGATTCTCGAAGGCCGCCCTTACGGCAAGGAGGGCTGGCGCACAAGCGCGAGGCTGTGCGGGCTTTCCTTGGCCAGCAGCGGCGGGAAGGCGCGCGCTATAGCGGAAAAATCGCGCGTTGCAACCCGCGAGCGCGCGCCCTAGCACGAGGGCACATCAACGAGGGGATCTCCGTCCATGATCATGCTTCCCGTGACGCTCGCGGCCGCGGCCGCTGCGGCCGTGCTCAACCTGTGGCTTTCGATCCGCGTCGGCGCGGTGCGGCGCGCGCTGTCGATCAGCGTCGGCGACGGCGGAAGCGACAGCCTGCAACGCCGGATGCGGGCGCAGGCCAACTTCGTCGAGAACACGCCTTTCGTGCTGGCGCTGATCGCCGCCATCGAACTGGCCGGCAAGGGCGGCGGCTGGCTGAGCCTGGTCGCAGCGGCCTACATGATCGCCCGGGTGCTGCACGGCTTCGGCATGGACGGCGGCAACTGGGGCTGGGGCCGGATGGTCGGCACGCTGGTGACGATGCTGGTGCTGCTCGGGCTGGCCGTGGTTGCGGCGCTGGTGGGCGCGGGGGTGATGTGATCCGCCGAATGAAGGCTCTCACCGGCCCGCCAACGGACGGGCCGCAAGGCCGACCGGCCGCCCGCAGGTGCCCGTAGCGAAGCGAAGGAACAGCACCGAGGACGACCCCGCGGAGGCGGGGTCGCAATCAGGATAGTGCGTAGTCGCTGACGAAGGCATTGGTCTTGCGCTCGCGCCCGAAGGTGCTGGTCGGGCCGTGGCCAGGAATGAACATCACGTCCTCGCCGAGCGGCCAGAGGCGCTGGGTGATGGAATCGATCAGGTCCTGATGATTGCCCCTCGGGAAGTCCGTGCGGCCGATCGAGCCTTGGAACAGCACGTCGCCGACGATCGCGAAGCGGCTCGGCGCGTGGTAGAACACCACATGGCCCGGCGTGTGGCCGGGACAGTGGATCACGTCGAGCGTGAGTTCGCCCACCGTCACCGTGTCGCCGTGCTGGAGCCAGCGGGTCGGAGTGAAGCTCTTGGCAACCATCCCCCAGCGCGGGCCGTCATCGTCCAATTGGTCGATCCAGAAGCGGTCGTCCTCGTGCGGGCCTTCGATCGGCAGGCCCAGTTCGTCCGCCAGCATCCCGGTCTGGCCGCAGTGGTCGAGGTGCCCGTGGGTGACGAGCAGCTTTTCGAGCGTGACACCCGCCTTGGCGACACCCTCCTTGAGCTTGTCGAGATCACCGCCCGGATCGACCAGCGCGCCCTTCATGGTCTTCGTACACCAGATCAGCGAGCAGTTCTGCTGGAGCGGCGTCACCGGGATGATCGCGGCGCGCATGGGGAGTTGGGGTGCGGGGGTGTCGGTCATGGACCGTAGTTGGACAGAACGCGATCCGATTGCAACCCGGTCAACCTGCCTGACCCCGCAGGATTGCCAACCTGTTCGCCGGGGCGTTGGGGCTCAGGAAGTCAGGAATGGTCCGATCGGTCCGGCGTGGCCGACTGAGCCAGGCCACCTGCCATTCGGCGAGCCTCTCACCTGTCATGTGCACGTATCGGCCCGCTTCGGGTTCATCGAGCCACTCTCTTTGGAGCACCAATGCCAAAGGCTCCTCCGCCCCAGCCTCGTGGGCCGAGCATTCGAGCGCTTCTTCATAAGTAGCGAAAGCATAGTAATAATCGTCGCCACCCTGAGGCGGATGGCACCATACGCGATACTCCAGCACCTCGTCCCAAACGAGCCCGCCTCCTGCCTTCGTCAGAGCAGGGTAATGGCCAACCTTGTTGGGATCGATTGCTATGGGAAATTGTCGCATTGCGTCGCTCACACCCGTCCCCCCTTCCAAACAACCCGCCCGATGATCTCCACCTCGTCCGCCGCGACCTCAACCGGCGGGTAGGCGAGGTTCTGCGACAATAACGCCACCCGCCCCGGCCCCGCGCTGGCGACGCGCTTCACCATCAGCGTGTCGCCCAGGCGGACCACGTGGAGGCCGTCGCGGAAAGCGCGGGGCGCGCGATCGACGAGGATCTCGTCGCCATCGTTGAGGAGCGGCTCCATCGAATCCCCCTCGACCCGGATCGCCGAGAGTTCGGCGCGGGCGAGGCCCTGTTCTTCCAGCCAGCGGCGCGAGAAGCGGAAGGCGTCGAAGGCGGCCTCCCCGCCCGGAATGCGCCCCGCCCCGGCCGCCGCGCCGAGATCGAGCCGGGGCACCTCGACCCAGTCGCCTCCATCGCGGCGCCTCGGGGGCTTTACGTAGGAATTATCCTTCGCCTCGCGCAGCTCCTCCTCGCCCACCCCTAGGAACCGCGCGAGCGTCGCGCGGTCCTGTTCCTCAAGCTTGCGGGGGCTGCCCTTGCGGATGAACTGCTGCAGATAGGACGGGTTACGCCCGAGCAATTCGGACAGGGCGGCGAGACTCACCCCCCGGGCCTGCGCCAATTCGAGCAGCCGGGCACGCGGTCCGGAGAGGCTCTCGGCTGCGATTTGTTGGGTTTGCGTCATGGATACTTCCTACACGAAGGATTTTTCCTAGACAAGCACGAAAAATCATGGAACATTTCAGGAACATCAGGCGATTCGCCCGATGCCAAGCCTTAGACTCGGCAACCGACAGGGACGCAACACCATGCTGCTTCGAACCATCGAGACCTTCCTCAGGGAACACGCCATGCCCGCCACCAAGTTCGGGCGCCTTGCCGCCCATGACCCGCGCTTCGTGCTCGACCTGCGCATGGGCCGCACCCCGCGCCGCGAGACCGAACTGCGCACCCGCGCGTGGATGCAGGGCTATGCCGACGGATCGGCGGAACAGACGAGGGGGATGGCCTGATGTTCACCGAAAGCTGCGGCGATCCCTTCGCCCACCTCACCGCGCCCTTCGACCAGATCGAAGTCAAGTCCGCCACCTTCCCGCTCGGCGTGCCCGCCGCGCTGCGCGCGCGGCGCTCGCTCGCGGACCGGGTGCGCAGCGCCCTGCTGCTGATCACCGGCGGAGCTGGCACCATCCTCTCGCACGAGGAGAAGGCCTGGGCCTCGATCACCTTTTCTGGCACGCGCCACGCCGTGGTGCTGGAGTTCTGCGGTGCCGAGGCGGTGGCGGCGGGCGAAGAACTGATCGAGCATCTGCCCGATCACGAATTCGCGATCCCCGGCCAGCTGGTCGCCGACGCCACGATCACCAAGGTCGACCACCGCTTCGGCGCAATGGAGCGGCTGGAGATCACCGCCGTGCTGCTGCTGCTGGAGGAGGGTTGAGCATCCTCCCCCGGTGGGGAGGGATTACGTGCGCCGAATGATCAAATTCCGGATCTCGCTCATGTCCTCCATCGCGAAGCGGATGCCCTCTCGGCCCAAGCCTGAGTCCTTCACCCCGCCATAAGGCATGTTGTCGACCCGGTAGCTCGGCACGTCGTTGATGACGACACCGCCGACATCGAGCTGGTCCCAGGCATCGAACATCTGGAACAGGTCGCGGGTGAAGATGCCCGCCTGAAGGCCGAACTTTGAGTTGTTCACTTCCTCCAGCGCTTCATCGAAGTGATGGAACTTCTGAAGGATCGCGAGCGGGCCGAAGGCTTCCTCGTTCTTCGCCCTGGCGTCCTCGGGCACGCCTTCGAGCAGCGTCGCCTCCAGCATGTTGCCGCGCGACAGGCCCCCGCCGCACAGCAGGGTCGCACCCGCTTCCACCGCCTCGTCGATCCAGCCCTTGAGGCGCTTCGCTTCACTGTCCGAGATCATCGGGCCGATGAAGGTGGCGCGGTCCTTGGGGTCACCCGCGACGAGCGTCTTCGTGCGCTCGACCAGCATCGCCTTGAACCTGTCATAGACCTCGGCGTGGACCAGGATGCGCTGCACCCCGATGCAGGACTGGCCCGACTGGTAGAAGGCGCCGAAGATCACCCGCTCCAGCGCATCTGCAAGGTCGGCGTCGCGGTCGATGATCACCGCCGCGTTGCCGCCGAGTTCGAGCACGACCTTCTTCTTGCCCGCCTTGGCCTTGAGGTCCCAGCCTACTCCGGGCGAGCCCGTGAAGGAGAGCAGCTTCAGCCGCTCGTCCTCGGTGAAGAGGTCCGCACCGTCGCGGCTGGCGGGCAGGATCGAGAAGGCACCCTCGGGCAGCACGTCGCACTCGGATAGCACCTCGCCCATGATGATCGCCCCCAGCGGCGTCTTGGAGGCGGGCTTCATCACGAAGGGGCAGCCGACCGCGATGGCCGGCGCGATCTTGTGGGCGGCGAGGTTGAGCGGGAAGTTGAACGGGCTGATGAAGCTGCACGGCCCGATGGGAACGCGCTTCCACATCCCCTGGTAGCCCTTCGCGCGCGGGGAAATGTCGAGCGGCTGGACCTCGCCGTAGTTCCGCACCGCCTCCTCGGCGGCGATGCGGAAGGTGTCGATCAGGCGCGTGACCTCGCCCTCGCTGTCCTTGATCGGCTTGCCCGCCTCGACGCACAGGGCATAGGCGAGCTCGTCGAAGCGTTCGCGGAACCGCTTGACGCAGTGCATCAGCACGTCCTGCTTCTCGTAGGAGGCAAGCCGCGCCATCGGCTCGGCAGCGCGCACGGCACCGGCGATGCCCTCCTCGATAACGTCGGGCGTGGCGAGCGCGGTGCGGAAGGCGACCTCGCCGGTGTACTTGTCGGTCACCTCGAGATCGGTGTTGGGCTGCACCGCCTTGTTGTTGAGGTAGAGCGGGTAGGTGTCTTTCAGTTTCATCGGGCGTCCTTCCCCCCTCCCGCCTGCGGGAGGGGCCGGGGGTGGGCCTGTCCGGGTGAGCGCCATCCCATGACGCGCCCACCGCTGGCCCCTCCCGCGAGCGGGAGGGGTACGCGAGCGTCTACAGCTCCTTCGACAGCCGCTTGATGTCGATGTTCAGGATCTGGTCGTTCTCGGTGTAGTCAACCGGGCAATCGATGAGGTGCACCCCCGGCGTGGCGAGGCAGTGCTGGAGCAGGTCGGTGAGGTGCTCGGACGAGGTCACCCGGTATCCTGTGGCGCCGTAGCTTTCGGCATACTGGACGAAATCGGGGTTGCCATAGGTGAGGCCGAAATCCTTGAAGCCCATGTTGGCCTGCTTCCACCGGATCATCCCGTAGGCATCGTCACGCAGGATCAGCACGGTGAGGTTGAGGCCGAGGCGCACCGCGGTCTCCATCTCCTGCGAGTTCATCATGAACCCGCCGTCTCCGCAGATCGCCATCACCTTGCGGTCCGGATAGAGCATCGCGCTCATCATCGCGGAAGGCAGCCCCGCCCCCATCGTCGCCAGCGCATTGTCGAGCAGCACGGTGTTGGGCAGGTAGGCGGTATAGCCGCGCGCGAACCAGATCTTGTAGACCCCGTTGTCGAGGCAGATGATCCCGTCCTCCGGCATGGCGCCGCGCACCTGCTTCACCAGATGCGGCGGGAAGATCGGGAAGCGGGTGTCGTTCGCCAGCGGCTCTGTATGCGCGACCTCGGCGGCGCGGTATTCGAGCATCCGGCGGAAGTCCCACCGGCCCTGCGGGACGATGTCCTCCTTGATCTGCCAGATCGCGTTGGCGATGTCGCCGATCACCTCGATCTGCGGGAAATAGACCGGATCGACCTCGGCGGTGCGGGTCGAGACGTGGATCACCGTCGGCGGGCTGTCCGATCCCACCGGCCCCTCGCCGTCGTTGCGCATGAAGAAGGGCGGCTTCTCGATCACGTCATGGCCGATGTTGACGATGCAGTCCGCGTCCTGGATCGCGCGGTGGACGAAATCCCCCGCCGAAAGCGCCGCGCAGCCGAGGAACAGCGGGTGACGCTCGTCGACCACGCCCTTGCCCATCTGGGTCGTCACGAAGGGGATGCCGGTCTTGTCGATCAGCTGCCGGAGCATCCGCCCGGTCATCTTGCGGTTGGCGCCCGCGCCGATCACGAGGATCGGGGCCTTGGCCTGCTCGATCGCCAGCACCGCCTGGCGCACGGCCTTCTCCTCGGCGGAAGGCCGGCGGGCGAGGCTGGCGGCGAGCGGCCGGCTGGAGGTGTGCTCCTCGGCGATGTCCTCGGGGAATTCGAGGTGGACCGCGCCCGGCTTTTCCTCCTCGGCCAGCCGGATCGCCTCGCGCACGCGGCTCGGGATGTTGTCGGCGCTGGCGAGCTGGTGGGTGAACTTGGTGATCGGGGTCATCATCCCGACCACGTCGAGAATCTGGAAGCGGCCCTGCTTCGACTTCTTGATCGGCTTCTGGCCGGTGATCATCAGCATCGGCATCCCGCCGAGCTGTGCATAGGCGGCCGCGGTCACGAAATTGGTCGCGCCCGGGCCGAGCGTCGCGATGCACACGCCGGTGCGCCCGGTGTGGCGGCCATAGGTCGCCGCCATGAAGCCTGCGCCCTGTTCGTGGCGGGTGAGGATCAGCCTGATCTTTTCCGACTTCGACAGGCTCTCGAGGAAATCGAGGTTCTCCTCCCCGGGCACGCCGAAGATGTATTCGACGCCCTCGGCCTCGAGGCATTCGATGAACAGGTCCGATGCCTTCTGCGTATCGCTCATGTGGTACTCCCCCCCTTTAGAGGCCCCCCGGCCTTGCGCGCGAGGCCCCGAGGCTTAGCGCGCGCGTGTGACCGCTCCGTGATGGCGGATCACGCGGGGCGAGTATTGCAGAAAAGCGCCAAGCCTGAAAGCGGCCCGTCGCCCGGGGTCAGTAACCGAGGCGCGGGTCGAACACCGGGGCGACAGGTTCCCCGCGCAGATAGCGGCCGAGATTGTCGAGGAAGCGGTCGCCCGACCGCTGGAACATCTTCGATTGCGCGCGGCCCGACAGGTGCATGGTGATGTGCGCATTGTCGAGCGCCCACAGCGGGTGGTCGGCCGGCAGCGGCTCGGGCGTGGTGACATCGAGGAACGCGCCGCCGATCGCCTTTGTTTCAAGCGCTTCCACGAGCGCCGGCTGGTCGATTACGGAGCCGCGCGCGATGTTGACGATGACGCAGTCCGATTTCATCGCCGCCAGTTCCGCGGCCCCGATCATGCCTTCCGTCTCGGGCGTGGCGGGGACGGCGAGGATCACCCAGTCGAATTCATCGAGGTGCGCACGCCATTCGTCCGGGCCGAGGGTGCCTTCGCCCGCGCTGCGGCGAACCACGGTGACATCGACATCGAAGGCCTTCAGGCGCGGCTCTATGAGCCTGCCGATCGCGCCGTAGCCGAGCAGCAGCGCCTTCGATCCGGCCAGTTCGCGCTTGCCGGGCGAATCGAGCAGCCACTCGCGCCGCTCCTGCGCGCGCACCACCTCGCGGTAGCCCTTGGCGATATTGAGCATCCCCATGACGACATATTCGGCGATGGTGATCGCATTGATCCCCGCCCCGTTGGTGACGGTGATTCCGCGCTCGATCAGCACGTCCATCGGCAGGAAATCGAGCCCCGCATAGATCGAATTGAGCCATTTGAGCTTCTTCGCCGCGCGCAGGGTTTCGGCCATCGCCTGCTGGTCGTTCATGTCGAACCAGCCGATCTCGGCCTCGGCGACGGCCTCCAGCGCCTCCTCGCGGGTCATGAACCAGCGCACGTCGAGGCCCTGCGGAAGACGGTGTTCGAGCATCGGGCGGATGAGCCCGGAAATGGCGAGGATGGTCATGGCGGGATCGTTACTGCCGGAAAGCGAGCCACGCCACCCCTGCCAAAGCAGGCAGGCCCGCCAGGTCGACGAGCGCGATCCGCCTGAGCGGTGCGGGCGCCCCGGCCTGCCAACACAGCACGAGGAAGCTCACCATGCTGATGCCGACGACGAGCACCGCGAGCCTGCGGCCCTCGGGCACGAAGGCGGCCCAGATGCAGGCGACGAAGACCGCGAGGAACAGGCCCGCGCGATGCTGCATGAGCAGGAACAGCGGATTGTCGGGCCGCAGGCCGTAGAGCGAGGTAAGCGTCGCCGGGCGGAAGAACGCGAGCGCCGGCATGGCGTGAATCGCGGCGAGGATCAGCCAGAGGATAGGTTGCATCATGCAACCTATGTAGCGAAAGCTACATGATGGTCAAGCCAGCTTCCACTCCCAGCCGAGCGGATCGCCGTCCATCACCTCGACACCCTGTTCCGCCAATTCCTCGCGGATCGCATCGGAGGCGGCGAAATCCTTCGCCGCGCGCGCCTCCTTGCGGCGGGCGAGCGCAGTTTCGATTTCGGCCTCGGTGATGGTGGCAGCAACGGGCCGGATGCGCAGGTCGGCGCGGGTCAGGCCGAACAGGTCAAGGCCCAGCACCGCATCCATTTCCGCGATGACCGCGCGCTTGATACCGGCATCGACCTTTTTGGTCGCCAGCGCCTCCTCCAGCGCGGTGAGCGCTATCGGGGTGTTGAGATCATCGGCCATCGCCTCGGCAAATTTCTCAAGCGCAGGGGCGAACTTCGGGTGGGTCGTGCCCGGCTGGGGTTCGGCTTCGGCAAGCGGGGCGACCGCCATGACCATCCGCTTCAGCCGCGTCAGCGCCGCGCCGAGGCCCTCCCACGAGAACTCCAGTTCGCTGCGGTAATGCGCCTGCAGGCACATCAGCCGGTAGGCGAGCGGGTGGTAGCCCTTGTCGACCAGCAATTGCAGCCGCAGGAACTCGCCCGAGGACTTCGACATCTTCCCCGATCGCTCGACGAGGAAGTTGTTGTGCATCCAGATCTTCGCGCCGGAATTGCGCGGGTCGTCGAGGCCGTTCGTGCAGCAGAAGGCCTGATTCTGCGCGATCTCGTTGGGGTGGTGGATCTCGCGGTGGTCGATCCCGCCGGTGTGGATGTCGAAGGGGAAGCCCAAGAGCGCCTCGCCCATCACCGAGCATTCGAGGTGCCAGCCCGGCGCGCCCCTTCCCCAGGGCGAATCCCATTCCATCTGCCGCGTCTCGCCCGGCGGCGTGCGGCGCCAGATCGCGAAGTCGGCGGCGTTGCGCTTGCCTTCGACATCGCCGATCCGGCTCTCGCCCTCATCGGTCTGCGAGCGCGCCAGCCGCCCGTAATCGGCCACGGTCGAAACATCGAAATAAAGCCCGCTCTCGAGCTCGTAGCAGTGCTTCTCCGCGATCGACTTGCCCCAGTCGATCATCGCCTCGACATATTCGGTCGCGCGCGGGTGCTGCTTGGGCTGGACGTTGAGGCGCTTGAGGTCGGCCTCGAAATCCGCCTGATAATAGGCCGCGATGTCCCACGCGCTCTTGCCCTCGCGCGCGGCCATCTTCTCCATCTTGTCCTCTCCCGCGTCGGCGTCCGAGGTGAGGTGGCCGACATCGGTGATGTTGACCACGTGGGTGAGCTTGTAGCCCTTCCACCGGAGCGTGCGCCCGAGCGTGTCGGCAAAGACATAGGCGCGCATGTTGCCGATGTGCTGGTAGTTGTAGACCGTCGGCCCGCAGGAATAGACGCGCGCCTCGCCTTCGTGGACGGGCTCGAACACCTCGATCTGGCGGGTGAGCGAGTTGAACAGCTTGAGAGGCGCGTCGGTCATGGGCGGGGCCTTTGGCTAGCCGGGGCCCTTCCGTCAATTATCTCGTCATTGCGAGGAGCGAAGCGGAGTCGAAGACGGGGCTCCGCCCCACCCGGCAATCCATGGCCTGCCGACCAGCTTGCTCGCCTTGGGCCATGGATTGCTTCGCTCCGCTCGCAATGACGAGGGAAGTCAGAACCCGATGAACTTGACGTGGTCCTCCAGCGGCACCCGCTCGCGCTCGAAATTGTTCACCGGCGCTTCCGGATCGCGGTAGCCGATCGCCATGCCGCAGAAGAACATGTAGCGTTCGTGATCGAGCCCGAGGAAGTCGCGGATCACGTTGGCGTAGAGCGCCATGTATTCCTGGAAGCAGGAATCGAGCCCCTCCTCGCGCAGCAGGAGGGCGACGGTCTGGAGCCACATGCCGGTGTCGGACCACTGCGGCTCCTTCATCAGGCGGGGGAAATAGACGAACATCACCGCGGGCGCATCGAAGCTGGTGGCGTTGCGCATCATCGCCGCCATGCGCCCGGCGCCGTCCTCGCGCGCGATCCCCATCGCGCCGAACATCCCGGCCGAAATGCCGTTGAGGCGCTGCTTGTAGGCATCCTCGGTCCCCGGCGCGGTCCAGTCGTATTCGGCGGCCTGGGGCGGCGTGGTGGTGATCTTCGCCTGGAGGTCCTTGAGCGGCTGGCCGGTGACGATGCTCGCTTCCCACGGCTGGAAGTTGCAGCCCGAGGCCGCCCAGCGCGCCTTGTCCATCACGCGGGTGAGGGTCTCGAGATCGACCGGCTTGTCGAGGAACTGCCGGATCGAGCGGCGGGAGGTGACGGCTTCGGTGACGTTCATCAGTTCAGGCCCCTAAAGATACACAAGATTCCAAGCACTAAGCCGGCCATTCCGAACCGTCGAAGCGTCTGGTGTTCAAGGTCAAAGCGCGGCGTGTAGGCTTCCAGCTCCCTGCGCTCTTCGAAATAGGATTCGGGTGCCCCGGCATCGAGCTCGCGCAGGCGCGCATCGCAGTTGCGTCGAGACTCCTTCACCAACAGGTCCGGTCGGATAATCGCCCCGAGCGACCCGGCGACAAGCATCACTCCGAGGCTGAGGAACAAGCCTTCGCTCTCGCTCACCGCTTCTTCACGCCCTTTTCATCCTCGAACAGTTCGGCGAGCTGTTCCATGATCGTGCCGCCGAGTTGCTCCACATCCATGATCGTCACCGCGCGGCGATAGTAGCGCGTCACATCGTGGCCGATGCCGATGGCGACCAGTTGCACCGGCGAGACCTTCTCGATCCACTCGATCACGCCGCGCAGGTGCGCTTCCAGATAGCCGGCCGAGTTCACCGACAGGGTCGAATCGTCCACCGGCGCGCCGTCTGAGATCACCATCAGGATGCGGCGTTCCTCCGGGCGGTAGAGCAGGCGGGAATGCGCCCAGATCAGCGCCTCGCCGTCGATGTTTTCCTTGAGCAGCCCCTCGCGCATCATCAGCCCGAGGTTGCGGCGCGCGCGGCGCCAGGGCTCGTCGGCCTGCTTGTAGATGATGTGCCTGAGGTCGTTGAGGCGACCCGGGTTCTGCGGCTTGCCGTCGGCGAGCCAGGCCTCGCGGCTCTGCCCGCCCTTCCATGCGCGGGTGGTGAAGCCGAGGATCTCGGTCTTGACCCCGCAGCGTTCGAGCGTCCTCGCCAGAATGTCGGCGCTGATCGCGGCGATGGAGATCGGCCGCCCGCGCATCGAACCCGAATTGTCGATCAGCAGCGTGACGATGGTGTCCTTGAACTCGACGTCGCGCTCGACCTTGTAGCTGAGCGCCGTGCCGGGGGAGACGATCACGCGAGACAGGCGCGCCGCATCGAGCACGCCTTCCTCCTGATCGAAATCCCAGCTGCGGTTCTGCTGCGCCATCAGGCGCCGCTGGAGCCGGTTGGCGAGGCGCGTAACCACGCCCTGAAGGCCGGTCAGCTGGCTGTCGAGATAGGCGCGCAGCCGGTCGAGTTCCTCGGCATCGCACAGGTCGGGGGCGGCGACTTCCTCGTCGAAGCGGGTGGTGAAGGCCTTGTAGTCGACGCTTGCCGGCACCTCGGCCTGCGGGCGGTTGGGGCGGACGGGGGCGTTGGCGGCGTCGCTGTCGTCGCCGGGGTCGCCCTCGGCCATGTCGCTGTCGGTCCGGGTGTCGGAGGATTGCTCCCCCTCGCCTTCGCCCTCGGCCATGTCGCCGGCCATTTCGGCGCTCTGCGGATCGCCTTCGCCCTGGTTGTCGTCCTCGCCCTCGTTCTCGTCGTCGGGGCCGTCGTCCTCATCCGCGTCGTCGCTGTCGCTTTCGTCGGGAGCATCGGTCGGGCGGGTCAGGTCGAGTTCGCGCAGCATGTCGAGCGCGAGCTTCTGGAAGGTCTGCTGGTCGCCGATCGCGGCGGCCAGCCCGGCGAAATCGCCGCCGACCTTCTCTTCGAGGAAGTCGCGCACCAGCTCAATCCCGCCCTGCGCCTTCTGCGGCACGGCCTCGCCGGTCAGCGCCTCGCGCACCAGCAGGGCGAGCGCGGTCTGCAAGGGAACTTCGGCCGAATTCTGCGCGCGCACGATCTTGTCGCCCGCCGTGCGCAGTTCGGTCGCAGCATCGAGATTGGCGCGGATGCCGCCGAAGCGGTTGGCGCCCAGGGCCTCGTAGCGCACCTGCTCGATCGCGTCGTAGCAGGCGCGGGCGATCGGCTCGGGCGGCGCGGAACGGGCATGGAGCGCGGCGTCGTGGTGCCGCAGCTTCAGCGCAAACGAATCCGCAAACCCCCGCGCCTCGCGCACCTGATCGGCGGGCAGGTCGCGCCCGGGCAAGGGCACGCGGAACCGGTTGCCGGCGCTGCCGGGCACATCGGCGCTCCATGCGACCTCGACCTCCGCATCGCGCGCAATCGCGCGGCTCGCGCCGGTGAGCGCCTGCTTGAAACGGTCGAGCGGGGACTGGTCAGCCATGATCGGTTTTCGTTAGCAACGCGAAGGCTGCCCGCGCAAGCTCACAGGATGCTCTGCCCGGTCTTGGCCCAATCGGCCATGAAGCCCTCGATCCCCTTGTCGGTGAGGACGTGCTTGAAGAGCGCGTGGATCACGGCAGGCGGCGCGGTCATGACGTCGGCGCCGATCTTGGCAGCCTGGAGCACGTGGGTGGTGTGGCGCACGCTGGCGACGAGGATTTCGGTGGCGAAGTTGTAGTTGTCGTAGATCAGGCGGATGTCCCCGATCAGGTCCATGCCGTCGAAGCCGTTGTCGTCGTGCCGCCCGACGAAAGGCGAGATGAAGCTCGCCCCCGCCTTGGCCGCCAGCAGCGCCTGGTTGGCCGAGAAGCACAGCGTGACGTTGACCATCGTGCCGTCGGACGTCAGCGCCTTGCAGGTCTTGAGGCCGTCGACCGTCAGCGGCACCTTGATGCACACGTTGTCGGCGATCTTCCTGAGGACTTCGGCCTCCTTCATCATCGTCTCAAGATCGAGCGCTACCACCTCGGCGCTGACCGGGCCGTCGACCAGCTTGCAGATCTCGGCGGTGACTTCCTTGAAGTCGCGCCCCGACTTGGCGATCAGCGAGGGATTGGTGGTCACCCCGTCGAGCAGACCCGTGGCGGCGAGGTCGCGGATCGCCTCGATATCGGCGGTGTCGACAAAGAATTTCATGAGTGCGCTCCAGACATTTTGCGATAGGCGGCGCGGCGGCGCGCGCCTAGGGGGCGGGCATGACTCGGATGCCCGTGCGAATTGCGATGCTGCTTGCCGCCACGCTGGCGGCTTGGCAACCGTCGAAAGCGCGGGCGGCGGAAGAGGACGTGCAATTGTGGCAGATCGCGATCGTCACCGGCGATATTGCCAAGGACACCGCGCTCACCGTCGATGCCAGCCAGCGCTGGCGCGAGGCGGCGCGCGGCGGGGATCAGCAGACCTTCCGCTTCAGCATCGACCAGCGCGTGGCCGAGGGCGTGCGGATCGGCGGCGGCGCGGCGGTGTTCGAGGCCGGGGGCAGCACCGAGCTGCGGCCGCACCAGCAGATCACGATCGTGCGCGGAGGGTTCGAATCGCGCACGCGGTTCGAGCAGCGCTTCTTCGACGGTGCCGACCGGGCCGAGCTGCGGCTGCGCCAACGCATCCAGTACACCCATCCGCTTGGCAAAGGCTGGCGCGCCAGTGTGGGGGGCGAGGTGCTCGGCCTGCTTCAGGGACGCAACGCCGGAGACGGCGCCTCGACCGACCAGTGGCGCGCGCAGGTGCGGATCATGCATGCAGTCAACGACCGGCTGGAAGTGGCCGCGAGCTACTGGCTGATCGGCTTCCCGCGCGGGGATCGTCCCGATCGCTTCACCCACGTGCCCCAGACGGTCGTTACCTGGCGCTTCTGACTGCGCGGGATCAGGCCCTCCCCAGCCCGCCGAACACGCCGATCAGCACCGGATCGCGCGTCGCCTGCGGATTGGCGCGGATCGCGGCTTCCTCGCGTGCGATCTCGCCCCAGATGGCATCGTCGATCTGGCGGCCGAAGCGGTCGGCAACGCCAGCCACATCGACCCCCGCGAGCGCCGAGAGCGCCTGCCCGATCAGCGGATCGCGGCTGAGGCGCAGCGCCTCGCCCAGTTCGGGCACCACCGCATCGATCAGCGCCGTGCCGACCTCCTGCCGCAGATAACCGCTCGCCGCCGTCGGCCCGCCGCGCACCAGCGCGATGGCGTTCTCGAAGCCGATCACCCGGATCGCGTCGGTCACCACCGGCGCGGCGCGGAAGCTCGCGTCGATCGCGAAGGTGGCGAAGCGTTCCTCGAGCCGGTCCTTGACCAGCGCGGAGGTGAGGATGCGCGAGAGCACGTCGCCGCGCGCGCCCAGCATGGTGCCGAGGCCGAGCTGCGCGACCTGCTCGTCCCAGAAGCCGCCCGGCGCGGTCAGGCGCGCAAAGGCGTTCTCGGTGGCGAGCAACAGCATCCGCCGCACCGCCTCGACCATCGAGAAGCCGCCGCCGGTGCTGGCGCAGGCGGGCAGGAGCAGCAGCACGGCCCCGCCCGATGCGCCCGCAAGCAGGCGGCGGCGGGTGGTGGGGGAAGCGACAAACTCGGTCATAGACTGTGTCTCCAATCTTGCGGCTTCCTCATGCCGCTCGCCATATATCCCCACGATGAACCGCGTCCGCCTCCTTGTCCTTAACGCAGCTTTGGGCCCGCTCGACTACCGGCTGCCCGAGGGCGTGGGTGCACCTGCGGGGAGCGTGGTCATCGCCCCGCTCGGCCCGCGCAAGGTGACGGGGATCGTGTGGGACGAGGGAGCCCTGCCGGGCGACGAGATCGCCTTCGAGCGCCTGCGCCCGATCCTCGAGTTGCTGCCGGTGCCGCCCCTACCTGCACCGCTCAGGCGGCTGATCGAGTGGACCGCCGACTACTACTGCGCCCCCCTCGCCAGCGTGGCGCGCATGGCGCTGTCCAGCGGCGGGGCGCTGGGAGGGCCGGCGACCATGACCGAATACCGCCTCACGGGGGCGGAGAGTTCGGGGCGCCTGACCGCGCAGCGCAGGGCGGCGCTGGAAAAGCTGGCGGGGCAGCAGGGCACCATGCGCGAGCTGGTGGGCATCGCGGGCGTCTCGGAAGGGGTGCTGCGCGGCATGGCGGGGGCGGGTCTGATCGAACCGGTGACGGTCGCGATCGACCGCCCCTACCCGCCAGCCGATCCGGGCTTCCACCGACCGGACCTGTCGGAGGCCCAGGCGGCGGTGGCAGGGACGCTGGTCGAGGCAGTGCGCGCCCGGGCCTTCGCCCCCTTCCTGCTCGACGGGGTGACGGGTTCCGGCAAGACCGAGACCTATTTCGAGCCCGTTGCCGAGGCCATAGCGCAGGGGCGGCAAGTGCTGGTGCTGCTGCCCGAGATCGCGCTCACCGAGAACTTCCTCGCGCGGTTCGAGGCGCGGTTCGGTGCCAAGCCGGTGCTGTGGCACTCCTCGCTCAAGTCGACCGAGCGGCGCCGCGCATGGCGCGCGATCGCCGATGGTTCGGCGCAGGTCGTGGTCGGGGCGCGCTCGGCCCTGTTTCTGCCCTATGCGAAGCTCGGGCTGATCGTCGTCGACGAGGCGCACGAGATCAGCTTCAAGCAGGATGACGGCGTGCGCTACAACGCCCGCGACGTGGCGGTGATGCGGGCGCGGTTCGAGGGCATCCCCGTTGTGCTCGCCAGCGCCACCCCGGCGCTCGAGAGCCTGCACATGGCCGAGATCGGGGTCTACACGAAGCTCGACCTGCCCGCCCGCTTCGGCGGGGCGAGCCTGCCCGCCGTCCGGCTCGTCGACCTGACCGAGGAGAAGCCCGGCAGCCAGCGATGGCTCGCCGGACCGCTGATCGATGCCCTGCGCGAGCGGCTGGACAAGGGCGAGCAATCGCTGCTGTTCCTCAACCGGCGCGGCTATGCCCCGCTCACGCTGTGCCGCAATTGCGGGCACCGCTTCAAATGCCCGAGTTGCAGCGCTTGGCTGGTCGAACACCGCCTCTCCGCGCGCCTCGCCTGCCACCATTGCGGCTTCGAGACGCGGGTGCCCGAGGCCTGCCCGGAATGCGGCGAGAGCGATTGCCTCGTCGCCTGCGGACCGGGGGTTGAACGGATCGCGGCGGAGGTGGGCGAGCTGTTCCCCGAAGCGCGATTGGCCGTGGCGACGAGCGACACGCTCAACACCCCAGAACGCGCCGCCGAGTTCATAGCGCGAGCAGAAGGCAAGGCGATCGACATCATCATCGGCACGCAGCTGGTGACCAAGGGCTTCCACTTCCCCGATCTCACGCTGGTGGGCGTGGTCGATGCCGATCTCGGCCTCGAGGGCGGAGACCTGCGCGCGGGCGAACGGACCTTCTCGCAGATCGCGCAGGTGGCGGGGCGCGCCGGGCGGGGCGCGAAGCCGGGCGAGGTGCTGATCCAGACCCGCCACCCCGACGCGCCCGTCATCGCCGCCCTCGCCAACAACGACCGCGACGCCTTCTACGCCGCCGAGACGCAAGGGAGGCGCGATGCCGGCGCCCCGCCGTTCGGACGCTGGGCGGCGATCATCCTGTCAAGCGAGGACGAGAAGGAGGCGCGCGAGGCGGCGGCGCGGCTCGGCGATGTGCGGCCCCGGCTGGCGGACGTCCAGATCCTCGGCCCCGCCCCTGCCCCCATGGCGCTGCTGCGCGGGCGCTATCGCTACCGCTTCCTCGTCAATGCAAGGCGCAGCGCCAATCTGCAGGCGATGCTGCGCGACTGGATCGGCGCGGTCCAGTTCGCTCCGGGCGTTCGGGTGGGGGTGGATGTCGATCCTTACAGCTTTGTGTAACCCGTCATTGCGAGGCGACGCAGTCGCCGCGGCGATCCATCGACCGAACCTGTCGTAAGGCGGCAACATCCGGCCATGGATTGCTTCGCCTGCGGCTCGCAATGACGAAACCGTAAGGGGGTGGTCTGCGTAACCCCTCCCATGACCCGTCCCGTTCTCGTGCCGATCCTCGGCGACCAGCTGTCGCGTAACCTGTCCAGCCTCGACGGCCTCGCTCCCGCCGAGACCCGCATCCTGATGATGGAGGTGTGGGACGAGGCGACTTACGTGAAGCACCACAAGCAGAAGATCGTGCTCATTTTTTCGGCCATGCGCCACTTCGCCGAGGAGCTTCGGGCGGAGGGCTGGCAGGTCGATTACGTCCGCCTGGGCGATCCGGAGAACACCGGCAGCTTCACCGGCGAGGTCGCCCGCGCGGTGGAACGCCACGCGCCCGGCGAAATCCGCGTCACCGAGAGCGGCGAGTGGCGCGTCCATGAAGCCATGCTCGAATGGGAGGGCCGCTTCCCCTGCCCCGTCACCATTCTCCCCGACACCCGCTTCATCGCCACCCATGCCGAGTTCCGCGCCTTTGCCGAGGGGCGCAAGCACCTGACGATGGAGTATTTCTACCGCGAGATGCGGAAGAAAACGGGCCTGCTTATGCGCCCCGACGGCAAGCCTGAAGGCGGCGAATGGAACTACGACGCCGAGAACCGCGAGCCTCCCAAGGCCGGACTGAAAGCCCCGCCCACCCCCAAATTCGCCCCCGACACGATCACCGAGGAGGTCATCGCGCTGGTCGGCCAACGCTTCCCCGACCACTTCGGCGATCTCGAACCCTTCGGCTGGCCCGTCACCCGCGCGCAGGCGCTGGAGGCCGCCGAGGCCTTCTTCGCCCGCCGCCTGTCGCTGTTCGGCCCCTACCAGGACGCGATGGTGCACGGGGAGGACGACCTCTACCACTCGATGCTCTCGACCAGCCTCAATTGCGGGCTGCTCGATCCGCTCGAACTGTGCCGCGCCGCCGAGGATGCCTACAAAAGAGGCACCGCTCCGTTGAACTCCGTAGAAGGCTTCATCCGCCAGATCATCGGGTGGCGCGAATATGTGCGCGGGTTCTACTGGCACCAGATGCCGGGCCTTGCCGCTGCCAACGAGTTGGGCGCCCACCGCCCCCTGCCCGAGTTCTTCTGGACGGGCGAGACCGACATGCGCTGCCTTGCCGACTGCATCCGCACCACCCGCGAGGACGCCCACGCGCACCACATCCAGCGGCTGATGGTGCTCGGCAATTTCTGCCTGATCGCCGGGATCGATCCGCAGGCGGTCGCCGACTGGTATCTAGTCGTCTATGCCGACGCCTACGAGTGGGTCGAACTGCCCAACGTGGCGGGCATGATCCTCTATGCAGACGGCGGCAGGCTCGCGACCAAGCCCTATGCGGCCTCGGGCAACTACATCAACAAGATGAGCGACTACTGCGCCGGCTGCCGCTACAAGGTTGCCCAGAAGACCGGCCCGAACGCCTGCCCCTTCAACCCGCTCTACTGGCACTTCATGGCGAGGAACCGCGCGAGGCTCGAAAGCAACCACCGCATCGGGCGCATCTACGCGACGTGGGACAGGATGGGCGAGGCCAAGCAGCGGGAGTATCTGGAGAGCGCCGAGGCCTTTCTCGACAGCCTCGAACCCGCACGCGAAGGCTGGGCGCGGAACTAGGCTGCGGCGAGGCGGCGGCGCACCCACCAAGGCTGCATAACCTCGCCCGCCGCGACCGCACGCCATACCATCCACGCGCCGGCAGCGCCTCCTACGACCAGCGCGATCACCGAAGCCTCGAGCCCGAACGCCCCGCCCGAGATCAGCGGATCGCCCACCAGCCGGGCATCGACCAGCCCGTCGCCGTCATAGCCCGACACCGGCACGTCCCACACCAGCCCCTGCGTCACGTTCCAGCCGAAGTGGAGGCCCACCGGCAGCCAGAGGCTCCGCGTGAGCATGTAGGCCCCGCCCAGCAGCGTCCCCGCCACCGCCGCGATCGTCAGCCCCGACATCCAGGTCGCATTGTCGTTGCCCATATGCACCAGCCCGAACAGCGCCGAGGTGATGAACAGCGCCGCCCAGCTGCCGCCGAATTCCTCGATCCAGCGGAACAGGATGCCGCGAAAGATCAGCTCCTCGACGAAACCGGCGTTGAACCCGGCCCAGAACAGGATGAACACCCAGCTTGTCATCCCGCCCCAGCCATCGATCACATAGGCGCCCATCAGCGCCGCGACGCCGACGACGAGGCTGAACAGCGCGGCCGCGCCGAGAGCCCCGGCCGCCAGGTTTCGCGGTGCAAGGGCAAAGGGCAGGTCGTCATGCTTGCGCGCCCCAAGCTGGCGCAGCACGGTCTTCTGCAGGACGATCAGCGCCGCGATGGCTGTGATCGCGACCAGCGGCTCGACAAGGTCCCAGCCCAGCGGCCCGGACAGGGCATTGCCTGCCATGTTGACGGGGAAGATCACGGCAACGGTCAGCGCCAGCGCGATCAGCATGGTGACGAGCGGGAAATTCACGATCCGCTTCCAGAGCGGCGCGCGCGCGGGTTCGACTGTGTCCATGATGTGCAATGCTCCCCAAGGCGTTACGCACCGAGGATGGCGCAGCCGCGTGTGATTGGCTAGGCCCTCGCCCGACACAACCCACGGGAGAGAGCGCCGCCATGCTGACCATCCACCACCTGCGCCTGTCGCAATCCGAACGCATCGTCTGGCTCGCCGAGGAGCTGGGGCTGGATTACGATCTCAAGCTCTACAACCGCCGCGCCGACAACCGCCTTGCCCCTGACGAATACAAGGCGCTGCACCCGATGGGCATCGCGCCGGTCATCACCGACGGCGATCTGGTGCTCGGCGAGAGCGGGGCGATCATGGACTACATCGTCGCCACCTACGCTCCCGCGACACCGCTCGTCCCGCGGCCGGACCATCCCGACTATGCCGACCACCTGTTCTACTACCACTGGGCCAACGCGACCTTCATGACCAACGGCATGATGGCGCTCGTGGCGCAGTTCATGGGGGCGCAGGAACTGCCCTTCTTCGTCGCCGACCGGGTGCAGAAGGGCTGGGCCATCGTCGAGAAGCGCCTCGGCGAGGCGGACTATTTCGGCGGCAGCCAGCTCACCACCGCCGACATCATGATGGGCTTCCAGCTCACCACCAGCCGCGCGATGAGCGGAATGAGCATCGACCACCTGCCCAACCTCAAGGCCTACCTCGCACGCATCGGCGAGCGCCCTGCCTACCAGCGCGCGATGGCCAAGTGCGAGCCCGGGATGCCGCCGAAGCTCGACTAGTAGAAGGCGAGCTGGTGCGACACGGCGATCAGCAGGCCGCCCGCGCTCCAGATCCTGACGGCCTGCGAGAAGCGCCCGCGCGCCACGCGCGGCGCGTCGGTCTCGACCAGCAGGAAGTCGCTCCCCAGCGCCTCCAGTTCCGCGCGGGTGCAGAGCATGTGGAGGTCATAGCTCACCGTCGCGCTGAAGCGCGGGGCGGGATCAAGGAAGAAGGTGCGCGGCATGGGGGTGTCGGAGAGCGCGAGGATTGCTTTCTCGTCCCACGGCCGCCCGCTGGCGTCGCGCACCCAGGCCGCGGTCCGCGGATGCTCCTGCGCGGTGAAGGGCTTGCCGACGGCGAGGCGCTGCTCGTAGTTCGCCAGCCAGCGCGGCCCGGGCGATGTGGGAAGCAGGGTCGATTGCTCGGGCGGGACGACCTTGGGGAAACCTGTGACATAGTCGAGCGCGCCCTCGCGCGCGTCGGAGAAGACGAAGTCCGCCGCGAACAGGGGTGCGGCGCGGTCTGATCCGGCGAAAGCCTCGGCACGCACGAAATCGGTGCGCCGCCCCTCGCGCAAGGTTTGCACCGTCAGCGCCAGGCCCGCTTCGGGCAACGGCTTCATGAAATGGGCCGTGGCGCTCGCCAGCAGCCCCGCGCGAGGCCCTTCGGCCTGAACCGCTTCCAGCGCCAGCGCCAGCGCCCAGCCGCCGAAGGCCGACTGGAAGTTCCAGTAGGCCGCCCCGCCCGAGGAAGCGAAACTGCCATCCGCATTTCGTGCAAGCCGGGTGGCGGTGTCGAGCGGGTAATCGGTCATGGGTTTCTCCGGAGGGGACAGGATGGCGCGCGGGCCTGCGCGCCTGATTAGTGAACGCTACTGTTCACTTTCGGTTTCCGGCGCAAGCGCGATTTCTTGCGGTTGGCTGCAATCGGTCCGGCGCATCGGCGGCGCGCCCTGCCTTGCCGCAGGAAACAGCCTGTCGCCCGCCGAGGTTATGCCTGCCTATCCGACAGCAGCAGCAGCGAGAAAAGCATCATGGCCACTCCCCCTCCCCGCAGACCGATGGCGAAATGGTTCTGGGTCGCGGCGATCGTCGTGCTCGCCTTCGTGCTGGTCGTGGTGCTCCTCAACCCGACCGGAGACCGCGATGGCGCGGTCGAGGACCCGATCGTCATGCCCGAAACGGGCGAAGGCGTGGGCGTCGGGCAGGTCAACAAGCCGGAGGAGAGCAGCGCATCCCCCGCGCCCGAGCCCTTCGCTCCGGGCGGCGAGCCTTCGGAGTGATCAGCCGGCGCCCTCGCGCCTGAGCAGTTCCGCCTTGATCGTCAGGCCATAGGCATAGCCGCCCAGCGTCCCGTCGCTGGCGATCACGCGGTGGCAGGGGATCAGCACCGCGACATGGTTCGCCCCGTTGGCCCCGCCGACCGCGCGGGACGCCTTGGGTTGGCCGAGCGCGGCGGCGAGTTCGCCATAGGAGCGCGTCTCGCCATGGGGGATGCGGCGCAGTTCCTCCCACACGCGCTGCTGGAAGGCCGTGCCGTGGACGTCGAGCGGGATAGCGGCGCTACCCGGCCCTGGCTGTTCGACCGCTTCGAGCACCTGCGCGAACAGGGCGCGGAAGCCATCGCCCGCGGGCACCAGTTCGGCCTTCGGGAAGCGCGCCCGCAATTCCGCTTCGCCTTCGCCGAAGGCCAGACAGCACACGCCCTTGTCCGTCGCGGCGACCAGCATGTCGCCCAGCGAGGTCGCAAGCACCGTCCAGTGGATCACGCGCCCCGCGCCGCCCTTGCGCCAGTCGCTCGCCTTCATGCCCAGCCTGCCTTTCGTTTCCGCATAGAACTGTTCCGGCCCGCTGTAGCCTGCCGTCGCGATGGCATCGCCCACCCGTTGCCCGGTCGTCAGCGCCTCGTCGATACGTTGTTGCCGCAGCGCGCGGGCATAGGCAGCGGGCGAGAGGCCGGTGGTGCGCTTGAACAGGCGCTGGAAATGGGCGGGGGTGTAGCCGGTCAGATCGGCCAGCTGATCGAGCGTCATCGCGCCCTGCTCGCGGATCGCGGCGAGAGCGGCGAGCACACAGGCCTCCTCGGCGCTCAGGGTGTGCGGGGAGCACCGCTTGCATGGCCTAAGCCCTGCCTTTTCAGCATCTTGCGGGCTCGCATAGAAGCGCACGTTGCGGCGCAAGGGTGCCCGCGCCGGGCAGGAGGGGCGGCAATAGATGCCGGTCGAATGGACGCCGGTGACGAAGGCCCCGTCGAACCGGCGGTCCTTGGCGAGCATCGCCTGCCAGCGGTCCTCGTCGGTGATGTTTGCCGAATGTCTCACGTGGAACACTCTGCCACAGCCGCCCGCGCGCCGCACCCCGCTTCCTTGCGTTCAATGTCGCGCGGGCGCGCAAAGCGGCTATAAGCGGGCCATGACCCGGATTCTCGGCGCGCTTGCCCTGCTCTTCGCTTTCCTCGCCCTCCCCGCCTCAGCCGACCCCGGCGATGTCGAGGCGGCCGCGCGGGGCGTGGTGCGGGTGGTGTTGATCGGCAGCGAGAACGGCCAGCCCGTTCCCGTCTCCCACGGCACCGGCTTTGCCGTCAGCCCGACCCGGATCGTCACCAACGCCCATGTCGTCACCGAGGCGTCGCAGGACGACACGCTGCGCATCGGCATCGTCCCGGCGGAGGGCGAAGGCGGCGCCTTCGCGCGGGTGGTAGCCATCTCGCCTCGTAACGATCTTGCTCTGCTCGAGATCGCCAAGGGGAGCCTGCGCCTGCCGCCGCTGGCGCTCGCGGGCGGCGTCAGCGCGAACCTCGGCGAGGTCGCGGCGGTCGGCTATCCGATGAATGTCGACCTGGCGCAGGGCCTCGACATGGCCGACATCTTCCGCGCCCAGCCGCCGGTCAAGTCGCGCGGCTTCCTGTCGGGCGAGAGGCCCAGCCGGCAGTTCGACACGATCCTCCACACCGCCCCCATCGCGCGCGGCAATTCGGGCGGCCCGCTGCTCGATCCGTGCGGGCGGGTGATCGGGGTCAATTCCTTCAGCGCGGATTCCGCGGCCGGCGAGGCGGAGTTCTACTTCGCGGTGTCATTGCGCGAACTGCTGCCCTTCCTGAAGGACAATGGCGTCGAGCCGGTCATGAACGCGCTGCCCTGCCGCTCGATCGATGAACTCAATGCAGAGGAACGCCAGCGGCTCGAGGCGGCCCAGTCCGAGGCCCGCGCCGCCCTTGCCGAGCGAAACGAGGCCCTGCGCGAAAAGCGCGACACGGCGCGCCTCGCGGCGCAGATGGAGGTGATCGGCGAGCGCGAGAACCGCATCGCCCTGGCGCTGATCGCCCTCCTCGCCGCGCTCGGCACGGGCTATGCCGCCTTCGTGTGGCGCAGACAGGAGGAGCGGCGCACCCATGTGCGCGTCGCCGCCGCCATCTCGGCCGCGACTCTCGTGTCGGCGGTGCTGCTGTGGGTCACCCGGCCGGGCCTTGCCGAGATCGAGGATCGCGTCGCCGCGGCTCTTGCCGAAACCAACAACGGCGCCGGGACGCCAGCCCCCGCCGGACCCTCCACCGCCGCCGAGGGCGCGCTGATCTGCACCCTGGTGCCCGAGCGCAGCCGCGTCACCTCGGCCCGAACCGATGATGTCGCCTTCGACTGGACCGCCGACGGCTGCGTCAACGGGCGCACGCAATACGGACTCGGGCAAGGCGGCGAATGGAGCCGCGTCTTCGCCGCGCAGGATGACGCGGCGGTGGCGGTCAACACCTTCGACCCCGAGACCCGCACCCTGCGCACCCACCGCTATCTGCTCGGGGCAGAGGCACTCGCCGCCGCGCGCGACGCCCGCGCCGCCTACACGCCGCCGTCCTGCGGGGTGAGCGATGCCGCCCGCACCCTCGGCGAGCAGCAATCGGCCCTGATCGCCGCCCTGCCCGAACGGCCCAACGAGCGGCTGGTCTACAGCTGCACCGCGAAAACAAAGGGTTAAGCCCTTGTTCAGGTAATGTGATAGAATCTCATCTCACCAGAAGATGCAAGGTGAGGAGAGGCGTGGTGGGTCGTTCCTTTGCAACCATTATCGGGGCGCTCGGCCTCGCCGCGCTGTCAGCGGCGGCCACCGCGCAGGAAGCGGCGCCCCCGCTCGCCGAGGGCAGCACCATCGAGGTGCAGGGCGACCGCGCCCTCAACCGTGACGAGATCCTGCGCGGCCAACGCGCGCTCTACGAGGCGGGACTCGCCTACCGCACCGCCCCGCGCTTCCACGATCCGGTCTGCGTCGCGGTGGTCGGCCTTGCCGGGCGCCAGAACGACATCGTCGCCGAGCGCATCCGTGCGAATATCCGCGAGGCCGGGGTCGAACTGGCCGGGGCCGGATGCAAGCCCAACGCGCTGGTCTCCGCCAACCGCAAGCCCAAGGCGGTGATCGACGCGCTGCGGCGCCGCGATCCGCAGCTCTTCAACCGCGCCAGCGAGGAGGCGATCCGCCGCCAGCTCGATGTGGGAAGCCCGGCGATCGCCTGGGGCGAGACGATCCTGCGCGCCAACGACGGCATCATCTTCGGCGAGCGGTCGAGCTCGAGCTCGAACCCCGCTTTCGTCGTCCCGGTGTACTTCGGCGCGCTCCCCTCGCGCCACCGCGCGCCGCTCTATCAGGCCAAGGTGAACGCGCTGGTGTTCTTCGATCTCGACCGGCTGGAGGAAGTCCACGTCAACCAGCTGGCGGACTACGCGACCCTGCACCTGCTCGGCGATCCGCGCGATCCGGCCGATCATGCCGGGGCCGGGGTGCCCTCGATCCTCAGCCTCTTTGCCGACGGGCCGGCCAAGGCCCCGCCGGCGATGACCTCGCTCGACCGCGCCTATCTGCGCGGCCTCTATGCGCTGCGCAGCAACGAGTGGGGTTGGCGGCTGAGTGCGAGCGTGCTCGCCGCCTACCGCGAGCCCGAGGCCCTGCCCGGGGCCGCGCAGAGCCCCGCCAGCCCCTCCTGATCCGCGCCGCCCGGCACCGCATCCGCGCGCGTCTGACTTCGCACCTGCACAATTCCCGCCCCGCACGGCTTGCGCGGGCGGGAATCAATTGCTAGGCGCGCGCCAGCCTTGCGGGCAGCCCCTGCGCTCGTCCTGCAACCCAGGCTCAAGCAAGACCCTCTGACCCTTCCGAGAGGAAACGAAGCGCGTGGATATTTCCGCCGGTATCAAGGCTAGCCTCGCTGGACGCTATGCCTCGGCCCTGTTCGATCTGGCCGCCGAGAACGGCAAGGTGACCGCGGTCGAGAAGGACCTCGGCACGCTCGGTGCCGCGCTGGCCGAATCGGGCGATCTCGCCGCGCTCACCACCAACCCGGAACTCGCCCGCAGCGCGCAAGGCGCAGCGATGGCGGCAGTGGCGAAGAAGCTGAAGCTTTCGCCCCTCACCACCAATTTCCTCGGCGTGCTCGCCGCCAACCGCCGCCTCGGCAAGCTGCCCGCGATCATCGCCGCCTTCAAGGCAATCGCCGCTGCCCAGCGCGGCGAAGTGGCCGCGACCGTCACCAGCGCCCACCCGCTCAGCGACGACCAGCTCGCCGCGCTCAAGACCAAGCTGACCGCGCGCGAAGGCCGCACCGTCATGCTCTCCGCCTCGGTCGATCCCGACCTGCTCGGCGGCCTCGTCGTCACCATCGGATCGCAGCGCATCGATGCCTCGATCCGCACCCGTCTCAACTCGCTCGCCAAGGCCATGCAGGCCTAAAGGATAAGAACCATGGAAATCCGCGCCGCAGAAATCTCGAAGGTCATCAAGGACCAGATCGCCAATTTCGGCACCGAGGCCGAAGTCAGCGAAACCGGCACCGTGCTGTCGGTGGGTGACGGGATCGCCCGCATCCACGGCCTCGACAAGGTGCAGGCCGGCGAGATGGTCGAATTCGCCAACGGGGTGCAGGGCATGGCGCTCAACCTCGAAGCCGACAATGTCGGCGTCGTGATCTTCGGCTCGGACGCCGAGATCAAGGAAGGCGATGTCGTCAAGCGCACCGGCACCATCGTCGACGTGCCGGTCGGCAAGGGCCTGCTCGGCCGCGTGGTCGACGCGCTCGGCAACCCGATCGACGGCAAGGGCCCGATCGTCGCCGAAAAGCGCAGCCGCGTCGAAGTGAAGGCGCCGGGCATCATTCCGCGCGAATCCGTGTCGGAGCCCGTCCAGACCGGCCTCAAGGCGATCGACGCCCTCGTGCCCGTCGGCCGCGGCCAGCGCGAGCTGATCATCGGTGACCGCCAGACCGGGAAGACCGCCGTCGCGATCGACACCTTCATCAACCAGAAGGAAGCGAACGCGGGCGACGACGAGAAGAAGAAGCTCTACTGCGTCTACGTCGCTGTCGGCCAGAAGCGCTCGACCGTCGCGCAGATCGTCAAGCAGCTCGAAGAGAACGGCGCGATGGAATATTCGATCGTCGTCGCCGCGACCGCTTCCGAGCCCGCCCCGCTCCAGTACCTCGCGCCCTACACCGGCTGCGCGATGGGCGAGTATTTCCGCGACAACGGCATGCACGCCGTGATCGTGTATGACGACCTTTCCAAGCAGGCCGTCGCCTATCGCCAGATGTCGCTGCTGCTGCGTCGTCCCCCGGGCCGCGAAGCCTATCCGGGCGACGTGTTCTACCTCCACAGCCGCCTGCTCGAGCGCGCGGCGAAGATGAACGAGGAAAACGGCCACGGCTCGCTGACCGCGCTCCCGATCATCGAGACCCAGGCGGGCGACGTGTCGGCCTACATTCCGACCAACGTGATCTCGATCACCGACGGCCAGATCTTCCTCGAAACCGGCCTGTTCTACCAGGGCATCCGCCCAGCCATTAACGTCGGCCTCTCGGTGAGCCGCGTCGGCGGTGCCGCCCAGACCAAGGCGATGAAGAAGGTCTCGGGCTCGATGAAGCTCGACCTTGCGCAGTACCGCGAAATGGCGGCCTTCGCGCAGTTCGGCTCGGACCTCGATGCCGCGACGCAGAAGCTGCTGAACCGCGGCGCGCGCCTGACCGAGCTTCTGAAGCAGAAGCAGTTCTCGCCGATGCCCTTCGAGGAGCAGACCGTGTCGATCTACGCCGGCACCAACGGCTTCCTCGACAGCATTCCGGTGAACCGCGTCAACGAATACGAGAGCCAGATGCTCGAGTTCATGCGCCGTGAACACGGCGACGTGCTGGCCGAGATCCGCACCTCGAAGAAGTTCGAAGGCGAAGTCGCGGACAAGACCAAGGCCGCGCTCGAAGCCTTCGCCAAGCAGTTCGCTTAAGGACGCCCTGACGTGCCCTCACTCAAGGAACTCAAGGGCCGGATCAACTCGGTCAAGTCGACCCAGAAGATCACCAAGGCCAAGCAGATGGTCGCGGCGGCCAAGCTGCGCCGTGCCCAGGCTGCGGCCGAGGCCGGGCGGCCCTATGCCACGCGTCTCAGCGCGGTGATGGCGTCGCTGGCGAGCAAGGTGTCGGGTTCCGCCGCGCCCCGGCTGCTGGCGGGCACCGGCTCGGATCAGCGCAACCTCCTCGTGGTGGTCAACACCGACAAGGGCCTGTGCGGCGGTCTCAACTCGAACCTCGTCAAGGCCGCCAAGGCCAAGGCGCGCGAGCTGCAGGCGGCGGGCAAGTCGGTGGAATTCTACCTCGTCGGCAAGAAGGGCCGCGCCCCGCTGCGCCGCGACTTCCCCAAGCTCGTCGACAAGGGCTTCGACACCAGCACGGTCAAGACCCCGGGCTTCGATGAAGCGGAGGCCATCGCCAACGAGCTGATCGCGCTGTTCGACGCGGGCGCCTTCGATGTCGCGCACCTGATCTTCCCGACCTTCAAGTCGGCGCTGGCGCAGGAGCCGACCGTCACCCAGCTTATCCCCGTCCCCGCCCCCGCCGAGGCGGTCACCGCGGACGCCGTGGTCGAGTACGAGCCGGGCGAGGAGGAAATCCTCGAGGAACTGCTGCCGCGCTACGTGCGCACCCAGCTGTTCGGCGCGCTGCTCGAGCGCGAGGCCTCGGAACAGGGCGCCTCGATGACCGCGATGGACAACGCCACACGGAACGCGGGCGAGCTGATCCAGAAGCTCACCATCCAGTACAACCGCAGCCGTCAGGCCGCGATCACCACCGAACTGATCGAAATCATCGCGGGCGCGGAGGCACTCTGATGTCGGCCGAATACAAGCTTGTCGTCTGGCAGGAGCCGCAAGGGCTGGTCTATCAGAAGACCCGCGAGACGCCGTTCATGGCGTTCAGCGCCGGTGACCGGATCGACATGCTTGAAGGCAACAGCGCCGACTGGATCATCGAGAAGGTTTCGCACGCAATCTACTGGAACGGAAATGCGGATGGCCATCAGGTCACGCTCACCGTTCGCCCCGTCTAGAACAACCGATCAACACTGACACCAAGTCCTCAAGGAACGTCATCATGGCCACCGCCGCTCTCAACCAGACCACCAACGGCACGATCAGCCAAGTCATCGGCGCCGTCGTCGACGTGCAGTTCGAAGGCGAGCTGCCGCCGATCCTCACCGCGCTCGAAACCCGCAACGGCGACAAGACACTGGTGCTCGAAGTCGCCCAGCACCTCGGCGAGAACACCGTGCGCACCATCGCGATGGACGCGACCGAGGGCCTGACCCGCGGCAGCGAAGTCATCAACACCGGCGCGCAGATCTCGGTGCCGGTCGGTCCCAAGGTGCTCGGACGCATCATGAACGTCGTAGGCGAAGCGATCGACGAGCGCGGCCCGATCGGCGCCGAGCAGACCGCCCCGATCCACGCCGAGGCCCCCGCGTTCATCGACCAGTCGACCGAAGCGGCGATCCTCGTCACCGGCATCAAGGTGATCGACCTCCTCGCCCCCTACGCCAAGGGCGGCAAGATCGGCCTGTTCGGCGGCGCGGGCGTCGGCAAGACCGTGCTGATCCAGGAACTCATCAACAACATCGCCAAGGGCCACGGCGGCGTGTCGGTGTTCGCCGGCGTTGGTGAGCGCACCCGCGAAGGCAACGACCTTTACCACGAATTCCTCGACGCCGGCGTCATCGCCAAGGACGCCGAGGGCAATGCGACCTCGGAAGGCTCCAAGGTGGCGCTCGTCTTCGGCCAGATGAACGAGCCCCCGGGCGCCCGCGCGCGCGTCGCGCTGTCGGGCCTGACCATGGCGGAATACTTCCGCGACGTCGAAGGCCAGGACGTGCTGTTCTTCGTCGACAACATCTTCCGCTTCACCCAGGCGGGTTCGGAAGTGTCGGCGCTGCTCGGCCGCATCCCCTCGGCGGTGGGCTACCAGCCGACCCTCGCGACCGACATGGGCAAGCTGCAGGAGCGCATCACCTCGACCACCAAGGGCTCGATCACCTCGGTGCAGGCGATCTACGTGCCCGCGGACGACTTGACCGACCCGGCGCCCGCGACCTCCTTTGCGCACCTTGACGCGACCACCACGCTGTCGCGCGCGATCTCGGAGCTCGGCATCTATCCGGCGGTGGACCCGCTGGACTCGACCTCGCGCGTCCTCGAACCGCGCGTCGTCGGCCAGGAGCACTACGACACCGCCCGCCGCGTCCAGGCGATCCTCCAGAAGTACAAGAGCCTTCAGGACATCATTGCCATTCTCGGGATGGACGAGCTGTCGGAAGAGGACAAGCTGACCGTCGCCCGCGCGCGCAAGATCCAGAAGTTCCTCTCGCAGCCCTTTCACGTCGCGGAAGTCTTCACCAACATCCCGGGCGTGTTCGTGCAGCTCGAGGACACCGTGAAGAGCTTCAAGGCGGTCGTGGACGGCGAATATGACCACCTGCCCGAAAGCGCCTTCTACATGGTCGGCGGCATCGATCAGGCGGTCGAGAAGGCCAAGAAGCTGGCCGAAGAGGCGTAAGGCGCTTCCCCCTCCCGCTTGCGGGAGGGGAGCGAGACTTGCCAGCTTGCTGGCTAGTCGCAGCGGGGTGGGCCTCCACCGGCCCATTCCCACCCCCAGCCCCTCCCGCAAGCGGGAGGGCGGTTAGGAAGAGACAATGCCCCTCCACTTCGAACTCGTCACCCCTGCCAAGCTCGTCCGCTCCGAGGAGGTCCACATGGTGGTCGTCCCCGGCACCGAGGGCGAATTCGGCGTGCTCGAGGGCCACGCGCCCTTCATGAGCACGATCCGCGACGGCGCGGTGCAGGTCTTTCGCGCCGCTGGCGCGGCGCCGGAGGTGATCCAGGTGCGCGGCGGCTTTGCCGAGGTAAACGAGAAGGGCCTCACCGTCCTTGCCGAGCACGTCGAGGGCTGAGCCCTTCGCTCCCGGATGAACGAAAAGGGGCGGGCCGCAAGGTCCGCCCTTTTTCGTCGGGCCAAGCCGAAAATTAACCATGCCCGTGGCACAGGCTGCGGTCATGTTCGCACCGCCCGACCACAAGCGGCCGTCCGCGCTGACCCGTGCCGACCTCAAGGTCGTGGGCGTGCTTGCCGTCTTCACCCTGATCGTGCGCGGCGTGTGGTTCGGCGATCCCAATGCCGACATCGACGAGCAGCTCTATTCCCTGATCGGCAGCGGGATGCTCGAGGGCAAGGTGCCCTTCGTCGACCTGTGGGACCGCAAGCCCTGGGGCCTGTTCGCGCTCTTCGCGCTGGCCCATGCGCTGGGCGGGATGGGACCGGTCGCCTATCAGGCGTTGGCTGCGGTGTTCACGCTGGCGGGTGCGGTGATGATCTTCGTGCTCGCGCGCCCACTGGCGGCGCGCTGGACCGCGGCGGGCGCAGGGCTGCTTTATTTGGTGCTGGCGGCGCTCTATGGCGCCCATTCGGCGAATTCGGAGGTGTTCTTCATCCCGATGATGCTGGCGATGGCTATGCTTGTGCGCGATCCCGACCATCCGCGCGCGCGCCTGCGGGCACTGGCGGCGATGCTGATCGGCGGGGTGGCGCTGCAGGTCAAATACACCGTCCTGCCACAATGCCTGTTCTTCGGCCTGTGGGCGCTGTGGGGCGAATATCGCCGCGGCGCGGGGCTGCCGGGGCTTGCAGGTCAGGCTGCCCTGTTCGGCCTGCTCGGGCTGCTGCCGACCGCCCTCGTCGGCGCAGGGTATGCGCTGGCGGGACATGGGGAGGCCTTCGTCTTCGCCAATTTCCTGTCCTTCTTCGACCGCCTGCCCTCGGGCGCGGGGCGACTGCATGGCCAGATCATGATGCTGCTGCTGCCGCTGCTGGGCGTGGCGCTGCTGGGGCTCAACGCCGCCCGCAGACGGCCCGCGCACGAGCGGCAGGCCTATGCCTTCCTTGGCCTGTGGCTGGCTGCGGCGCTCGCCACGGTGTTCATGCCCTCGACCGTCTACGGCTATTACCTCGCCGCGCTGATCCCGCCTTGCGTGCTGCTCGCCCTGCCGCTGTTCGCCCGCAGGGACCCCGCCGCCGCCAATCCGCTGATCATGGCCCCCGCCGCGCTGATCCTCGCCCTGCTGCCCTCGCAATATGGCCTCGCGCAAGGCAGCCGCGCCGCCGCCGAGCGCATGGCCGCCGCGATCGCGCCCCATGTCGATCGCGAGGACCGCTGCCTCCTCGTCTTCGATGGCCCGACCGCGCTCTACCGCCTCTCGGGAAGCTGCCTGCCGACCCGCTTCATCTACCCCGACCATCTCAACAACGCGCTCGAACGCGATGCCCTCGGCGTTCGGCAGGAGGACGAGGTCGCCCGCATCCTCGCCGCCCGACCGCCGGTGATCGTGATCGCCGACACCGCGCTGACGCCGCAGAACCCCGCGGCGCTCGGGCAGGTGCGCGCGGCGATCGCCGAGGGCTACCGGCCGCTGGCGCAAGAGGAATTCCACAAGCGCACGATCCGGGCCTTCGTCCTTCGGGAGTAGCGAACCGCCCGGCCTTGCATTGCGCGCGATCTCCGGCCACCTTTCCCCGCATCATTCGCACCCGCACCGCCGCGGATGCATCCGAGAAGGGAGAGTCTCACTTGAAACTCGTATCGAGGCTGGCCATTGCCTTGGCCATGACCACTTCCAGCATTGCCGTCGCGCAGGACGGCGTCCCCGGCCCCGAACAGGATCCCTACATCTGGCTCGAGGAAGCCCGCAGCCCCGAGGCGCTCGACTGGGTCGCCAAGGAGAACGCGCGCACCCTCGCCGCCTTCGAGGCCGATCCGCGCTTCGCCCAGCTCAAGGCCGAGGCGCTGGCGATCTTCGACAGCAACGACCGCATCCCCTTCGTCAGCTTCCGCCCCGATGGCCTGTATAATTTCTGGCAGGACAAGGCGAACCCCAAGGGCGTGCTGCGCCGCACGACGCTGGAAAGCTACCGCACCGACAAGCCGGAATGGGAAGTGGTGCTCGATATCGACGCGCTCGCCAAGGCCGAGGGCAAGGAGTGGGTCTACCAGGGCTCGACCTGCCTGCCGCCGGCCATGACCAAGTGCATGATCGCGCTGTCGGACGGCGGCGAGGACGCCACCATCATGCGCGAGTTCGACATGACCACGAAGTCATTCGTGGAAGGCGGCTTTGTGCTCGACCAGAAGAGCCAGGGCGGCATCCAGTGGATCGACGCGGACACGCTGCTGGTCGGCCGCGGCTTCGGCGAGGGCACCCTAACCGAAAGCGCCTATCCTTTCACCAGCCGCGTCTGGAAGCGCGGCACGCCGCTCGCCGAAGCGGAAGAGATCTTCCGCGGGGAGCCGAGCGACGTCTGGGCCGGCGCGACCCTGCTTCGCGACAACAGCGGCACGATCCACGCTCGCACTGCCTTCCGCGGCATCAGCTTCCACGAGAGCCTCAACTACGTCTGGAAGGACGGGGCATGGCTCCAGCTCGACATCCCGAAGAAGGCCGGGCTCTACGGCATCGTCGATGATCACGTGCTGATCTCGATCGACGAGGACTGGACCACGCAGGGCCAGACCTTCCGCGCCGACAGCCTCATCGCGGTCAATCTCGAGGAGTGGAAGGCCGATCCCAACGGCGCGAAGAAGACCCTCGTCTGGGCGCCGGGCGAACGCCAGACCAAGCAGGGCGGTGCGGTAACGGCCAATGCGCTCTATGTGACCCTGCTCGACAATGTCGTGGGCAAGGTGCTCGAGTTCAACTTCGACGACGGCGCATGGCGCAGCCGCGAGGTGCCGCTACCCGATAACGCGACGCTCGGCATCGCGGCCGCTTCGGACGAGACCGACCAGATCATGTACACCGTGTCGGGCTTCCTCGAGCCGACCACGCTCTACTACACTGACGGCAGCGCCCCGCCGGCGGTGCTCAAGACCAGCCCGTCCTATTTCGATCCGGCGGGCGCCACGGTCGAGCAATACGAGGCGGTGAGCAAGGACGGGACGAAGATCCCCTACTTCATCGTCAAGCCCAAGGGGATGAAGACCGACGGCTCCACCGCCACGCTGCTGACCGGCTATGGCGGCTTCCAGGTGCCGCGCCTGCCGGCCTATCTCGGTTCGACCGGCAAGCTGTGGGTCGAGAAGGGCGGCGCCTATGTGCTCGCCAACATGCGCGGCGGCGGCGAGTTCGGCCCGATGTGGCACCAGACGGCGATCCGCGAGAACAAGCAGCGCACCTGGGACGATTTCCTCGCCGTGGCCGAGGACCTGGTGAAGCGCGGTTTCACCAAGCCGCAGCATCTCGGCATCCAGGGCGGCTCGCAGGGCGGTCTGCTGGTCGGCACCGCCTTCACCCAGCGGCCCGACCTGTTCGGCGCGGCGATCGTGCAGATCCCGCTTTTCGACATGCTGCGCTATCACGTGATCGGGCGCGGGGCCTCGTGGATCGGCGAATACGGCGATCCGCGCATCCCCGAACAGCGCAAGTGGATCGAGGGCTATTCGCCCTACCAGAAGATCGTTGCGGGAGTGGACTATCCCGAGCCCTTCCTCTGGGCCTCGACCGCCGACGACCGCACCCACCCCGCCCATGCCCGCAAGGGCGCGGCGCGGCTGAAGGAGTTGGGCCAGCCCTACTACTACTTCGAGGACACCACCGGCGGCCATTCGGGCGGGGTCGACAACGACCAGCGCGCCAAGCTGCAGGCGCTGCAGTTCATCTACCTGATGAAGCGGCTGATGGACCCGCGCCCCGCGAAGTAAACGGCGGCGCATCGTCACCTTCACGAGGGGCGGCTTCCTGCGGGGAGCCGCCCCTTCGCGTTAGGCGCGGAAGGCAACGCAACTGCCTGTAAAACAAGCCGACACAGCCGCCTCGGTTCGTCGCGCGAAAAGCACGGCGCGTTTCATCAACGCTCTCTTAACCCTGTCCGGAAAGGTCCGGTTAGCCCTCCCCGTCAACACTCGGCCCATCGGGGGCGATGAGCAAGCGACGAGGAGCATCACCGATGGCCTATGACCGGAATATCTCGATCGCCGACGCGATCAAGAGCTACTATGCCCTGCCCCGCAACCACCGCGTCCACTGGTCCAAGGCCAGGAAGGACGAGGTCGTGCGCGCGGTGCGCGAACGTGCGATCAGCTTCCACGAGGCGCGCGAACGATACCTGCTGAGCCGCAGCGAGTTCGAGCAGTGGGAAGCGGAATACCTCGCCGGCGGCGGCGACCAGCAGGCGCGGGTCGGGCAGGACGCCTGACCCTCCCCTGCCTTAGCGGGTCGGCGCGTCGAAATCGGCGGGCTTGTTCGCGATCCAGGCGACGAACTTCGCGATGGCGGCATTGGCGCGGATCACCTCTGCGTCGGCGCCGATGCGGGCCAGCTCGTTGTTGGTGAAGTTGGCGTGGATCGTCTTATGGCAGATCGGGTGGACCGGCACCTTCACCTTGCCCTTCTTCGACTTGGGCACGGGATGATGCCACTGCACGATCTCCCCGAGCGGACGATCGCACAGCCAGCAGACGAGGGTTTCGGCGTCCTCGCTCACTTCTTCTCCGCCGCCTTCTTCTTCTTCATCGTGTCGTGGAAGCGGTCCGCCCAGCCCGGCTTCATCAGCTGTTCGGCGCGCACCATGCGCAGTTCCCCCGGAGCCACATCGCGGCTGACGGTGCTGCCCGCAGCGACGATCGCATCCGCGCCGATGGTGACGGGGGCGACCAGCGCCGAGTTCGAGCCGATGAAGGCACGCTCGCCGATCACGGTGCGGTATTTGAAATAGCCGTCGTAGTTGCAGGTGATGGTGCCCGCCCCGATGTTGGCGTTCGCGCCGATCGTGGCGTCGCCGAGATAGGTGAGGTGGCTCGCCTTGGCGCCTTCGTGCATCACCGCGTTCTTCACCTCGACGAAATTGCCGACGAAGCTGCCTTCCTCCATCACCGTCCCCGGGCGCAGGCGGGCGAAGGGACCGACCTTGACCCCGCTGGCGAGGCGCGCGCCCTCGATGTGGGAGTTGGCGCGGATCAGGACATTGTCCGCGACCGTCACACCGGGGCCGAAGAAGACGTTTGGCTCGATGGTGACGTCGCGGCCGAGCACGGTGTCGAAGGCGAAGAACACGGTGTCGGGCGCGATGAGCGTAGCGCCTTCGTCCATCGCCTGAAGGCGCCGCGCCGCCTGCCAGCGCGCCTCGGCGGCGGCGAGTTCGGCGCGGGAGTTGATGCCGGCTACCTCGTCGGCGCTGGCCGCGACGATCACCGCGCAGGCGCGTCCGTCGGCGATCGCGATGTTGACGATGTCGGGCAGGTAGTATTCGCCCTGCGCATTGTCGTTGCCGACCCGCGCCAGCAGGGCGAAGAGGTCCGCCGCGCGCGCGGCGAGAAGCCCGGAATTGCACAGCCGGCAGGCCCGCTCGCCCTCGTCGGCGTCCTTGTATTCGACCATCTTGAGGATCGTGCCGGCATCGTCGGCGATCACCCGGCCATAGGCGAGCGGATCGTCGGGCTCGAAGCCGAGCACCACCGCCGCGGGGCTGTCGGGCCCATGCAGCCGCTCGAGCATGGCGCGCATCGTCTCCGCCTGCACGAAGGGCACATCGCCATAGAGCACCAGCACGTCGCCATCGAAGCCCGCCAGCGCGCCCTCGGCCTGCTGCACGGCGTGTCCGGTGCCGAGCTGCGGCTCCTGCAGGCAGGTCACCGCCCGCTCGCCCACCGCCTTCTCGATCTGCTCGCGCCCCGCGCCGACGACCACCGCTGTGCGCTCCGGCCCCAGTTCGGCGACGCTCGCCATCAGGTGTTCGAGCATCGCCCGGCCCGCGATTGTGTGGAGCACCTTGTGCGTGTCGCTCTTCATGCGGGTGCCCTTGCCGGCGGCGAGGATGATGGCGGCGAAAGGATGTGTGGTCGTGGTCATGAGAGCCCCTGTAAGCAAAGCCGCGCCTGCCAGCAAATGCTTGCGGTTTGATGTAGGTTGGGCCACCGCGCGCCTCATGCACGACATCCCTTTCGACGCCATCGGCTTCGACCTCGACGGCACCCTGCTCGATACTTTCCGCGATCTCGGCGCGGCGGTGAACCATGCGCTGGTGCTGGGCGGGTTCGATGCGGTGTCGGTCGAGACCAGCAAGGACCTGATCGGCGGCGGGGCCAAGATCATGCTCGCCCGCGCCGTCGAGGCGCAGGGGGGCCTTCCCGAGGACGAGTTCCGGCGGCTCTACAAGGCGATGCTCGCCTTCTACGAGGAAAACAACGCGGTCCACACCGTGCCCTATCCCGGGGTGCGCGAGGTTCTGGCCGATCTCGCCGCGCGCGGCATCCGCATGGCGGTGGTCACCAACAAGTTCGAGGCCTTCGCCCGCAACGTGCTCACCGCACTCGATCTGATCGAGGCCTTCGAGGCGGTGATCGGCGGGGATTCGCTCGGCAAGGGCGAGGACGGCCAGTTCCTCGCCAAGCCCCACCCTGCCCCGGTTCTCAAGGCGCGCGCGGTGACGGGGGGCGGAAGCTTCGCCTTCCTCGGCGATTCCACCTATGACGTGCGCGCGGCCAAGGCAGCGGGCGTGCCGGTGATCGCGGCGGCCTATGGCTATTGCGACCGGCCCCCGCACGATCTGGGCGCGGACGCGGTGATCGATTCGTTCGAGGGGCTGATTCCCGCCCTCGCGGGCCTGCGGACCACTGCCTGACCCTACGGCACGCGCACCTGTCAGTTCGGTTGTTGCAAGGCGCGCGCGAAAGTGCCACGCAGCGCCCCGCAATTCGGTTTACGCGGGCGTAAAGCACGCCCTCTCGCACAACAGGAGAGAACACCCATGAGCATCAGCTTCAAGGACAAGGTCGCCATCGTCACCGGCGCGGGCGGCGGGCTCGGCAAGGCCTATGCGCTCGAACTCGCGCGGCGCGGCGCGAAGGTCGTGGTCAACGACCTCGGCGGTTCGCGCGACGGCACCGGCACCTCGGACGCCGCGGCGCAGGTTGTCGCCGAGATCGAGGCGATGGGCGGCGAAGCCATCGCCAACGGCGCTTCCGTCACCGAATTCGAGCAGATGAAAAAGATGATCGCCGACGCCAAGCAGAAGTGGGGCGGCGTCCATGTCCTCATCAACAACGCGGGCGTGCTGCGCGACAAGACCTTCGCCAAGATGGAGCCGGCCGACTTCGAATTCGTCGTCAAGGTCCACCTCACCGGCTCGGCCTTCGCCACCAAGGCCGCATGGGAAACCATGCGCGAGCAGGGCTATGGCCGCATCCTGATGACCGCCTCCTCGACCGGCCTGTTCGGCAATTTCGGCCAGGCCAACTACGGCGCGGCCAAGCTCGGCCTTGCCGGCCTCACCAAGACGCTGGCGCTCGAAGGCGCGAAGTACAACGTGCGCGTCAACACCCTCTCGCCGGTCGCGGGCACCCGCATGACCGAGGACCTCTTCCCCGAGGAAGCCTTCAAGCTCTTCGCGCCCGAGAACGTGGTCCCGGCCGCGCTGTTCCTCGTGTCCGAGGACGCGCCGACCAACGCCATCGTCGGCGCGGGTGCGGGCGGTTATCACTCCTCGTGGACCGTGATGAACGAGGCCGTGTGGCTCCCGGAAGGCGAGCGCACCCTCGAAGGCTTCGCCGCGCGGTGGGAGGAGATCAATTCCTTCACCAACCTGATCGCCCCGCAATCGGGCAGCGAGCAGTCGGGCAACATCCTGCGCGCGATGCAGAAGGTCACCGGCACGGGCCCGTCGAGCGCGCGCGGCTGATCGGGCTTTCCAGCGGACAAACGGAGGCCCGTCCCCGCAAAGGGGGCGGGCCTTTCGTTTTGAAGCGGACAAAGCGGACACCCTGTCCGCTTTGCTTGGTCACGAATATTTCAACCTTTTCAACTGTCTGCACCCGCTTTCGCAAATCGGACGGACAGGGAAGCGGGGCCTTGTTTCGCGCCCCGGGCGATTCAACGGCCTCGCAGGCCGGGCACAACGATGGGAAAGGGCTGGGCGGATTGTAGAGGTGGGCATAGATGTAGGAAATGGCGGCAATTGCTGGCTGGCTGCCGAAAGCGGAAATTCTGGAAGCGACCCCTGTGTGGACGGCTCTCCGTTGGCAAGGGTATTTCTGCGCTGCGCTGGC